>JGI24528J20060_1000056_pt1:2500-33109 | contig 33109 bp, 19 predicted proteins | sample LinPmetageLP54_FD_20060 | JGI IMG/M metagenome (IMG submission 20060)
TGAGTAATTAATTGTCCGCACTATACAGGCAAGGCCGAATTGGTCATCTGAAGCGCTTTTTTATGCAAGGAGCGTGGGAGGATTGTTCCAATCTTGTTGTTGGTGGTGTGGATTCTCAAGCGTGAGGTAAGAGCATTTGGTGGATGCCTTGGCACATACAGGCGATGAAGGACGTGGCACGCTGCGATAAGCGTTGGGGAGATGTGAGCAATCTTTGATCCAGCGATTTCCGAATGGGGGAACCCATCCTCACCATTTACTTTTGTCTTGAAGGGCTTTTGTCCGACAAGGTGAGAGTAAATGGGGAAGGATATTACCGAGTTGAATAAAATAGACTTGGTGAAGCGAACCCGGCGAACTGAAACATCTCAGTAACCGGAGGAAAAGACATCAACCGAGATTCCGTTAGTAGTGGCGAGCGAACGCGGACCAGGCCAGTGCCTGATTGTAAATTAGCAGAACATTCTGGAAAGTTTGACCATAGTGGGTGACAGTCCCGTATGCGAAAATGATCAATCAGGACTCGAGTAGGGCGGAACACGTGAAATTCTGTCTGAACATGGGGGGACCACCCTCCAAGCCTAAATACTCGTATGTGACCGATAGTGAACAAGTACCGTGAGGGAAAGGTGAAAAGCACCCCGATTAGGGGAGTGAAATAGTACCTGAAACCGAATGCTTACAAGCAGTGGGAGCCCCCTTGTGGGGTGACCGCGTACCTCTTGCATAATGGGTCAGTGACTTAATCTATCTAGCAAGCTTAAGCCGTTAGGTGTAGGCGCAGCGAAAGCGAGTCTGAATAGGGCGACTGAGTTAGATGGATTAGACCCGAAACCCGGCGATCTAGGCATGACCAGGTTGAAGGTGCGGTAACACGCACTGGAGGACCGAACCATTTAATGTTGAAAAATTATTGGATGAGTTGTGTTTAGGGGTGAAAGGCCAATCAAGCCGGGAAATAGCTGGTTCTCCGCGAAAACTATTGAGGTAGTGCCTCGGATGTTTTCCTATGGGGGTAGAGCACTGGATGGGCTAGGGGGTCGCGAGACCTACCAAACCTAACCAAACTCCGAATACCATAGAGACAAGTCCGGGAGACAGACGGCGGGTGCTAAGGTCCGTCGTCAAAAGGGAAACAGCCCTAACCTACAGCTAAGGTCCCCAAGTCATATCTAAGTGGGAAAGCATGTGGGAATCCCAAAACAACCAGGAGGTTGGCTTAGAAGCAGCCATCCTTTAAAGAAAGCGTAACAGCTCACTGGTCTAAATAAGGGTTCCTGCGGCGAAGATGTAACGGGGCTAAAGATATGCACCGAAGCTTAGGGTTCAGAATTTATTCTGAGCGGTAGCGGAGCGTTCCGTAAGCGGATGAAGCCGAAGGGTAACCGACGGTGGACGTATCGGAAGTGCGAATGCTGACATGAGTAGCGATAAACAGTGTGAGATGCACTGTCGCCGAAAGACCAAGGGTTCCTGCTTAAAGCTAATCTGAGCAGGGTGAGTCGGCCCCTAAGACGAGCCCGAAGGGGGTAGTCGATGGGAACACGGTTAATATTCCGTGACCTGGTGGAATGTGACGGTTCACGTGTGTTGTCTGATCTTATTGGATTGATCAGGCTTCGAAGTGGATCCAGGAAATAGCTCCACCATATAGACCGTACCCGAAACCGACACAGGTGGTCAGGTAGAGTATACCAAGGCGCTTGAGAGAAGTATCCTGAAGGAACTCGGCAAATTACCTCCGTAACTTCGGGAGAAGGAGGCCCTATCAGAAGGCAACTTTTGGTAGGGGGCACAAGCTGGGGGGTAGCGACTGTTTAGCAAAAACACAGGACTCTGCTAAGTCGGCTTCAAGACGACGTATAGGGTCTGACGCCTGCCCGGTGCTCGAAGGTTAAGAGGAGGAGTGCAAGCTCTGAATTGAAGCCCGAGTAAACGGCGGCCGTAACTATAACGGTCCTAAGGTAGCGAAATTCCTTGTCGGGTAAGTTCCGACCTGCACGAATGGCGTAACGACTTCCCCACTGTCTCCAGGATATGCTCAGCGAAATTGAATTCTCCGTGAAGATGCGGAGTACCCGCGGTTAGACGGAAAGACCCCGTGCACCTTTACTGCAGCTTCAGAGTGGCATTAGGAAAGAATTGTGTAGAATAGGTGGGAGGCTTTGAAACTTGGGCGCCAGTCCGAGTGGAGCCATAATGTGAAATACCACCCTATTGTTTTCTGGTGTCTAACTTAGATCCGTTATCCGGATCAGGGACCCTCTGTGGCGGGTAGTTTGACTGGGGCGGTCGCCTCCTAAAGAGTAACGGAGGCGCGCGATGGTTGGCTCAGGACGGTTGGAAACCGTCTGTTAGAGTGCAATGGCATAAGCCAGCCTGACTGCGAGACTGACAAGTCGAGCAGAGACGAAAGTCGGTCATAGTGATCCGGTGGTCCCTCGTGGAAGGGCCATCGCTCAACGGATAAAAGGTACGCCGGGGATAACAGGCTGATGATTCCCAAGAGCTCATATCGACGGAATCGTTTGGCACCTCGATGTCGGCTCATCACATCCTGGGGCTGGAGCAGGTCCCAAGGGTTTGGCTGTTCGCCAATTAAAGTGGTACGTGAGCTGGGTTCAGAACGTCGCGAGACAGTTTGGTCCCTATCTGCCGTGGGCGTCGATAATTGAGAGGAGTTGACCCTAGTACGAGAGGACCGGGTTGAACATACCTCTGGTGTACCAGTCATGCCGCCAGGCGTGCTGCTGGGTAGCTATGTATGGACGGGATAACCGCTGAAAGCATCTAAGCGGGAAGCCTCCCTCGAGATAAGTTATCATAGAGTCGTGGAAGACCACCACGTTGATAGGCTGGGTGTGGAAGTGCGGTAACGCATGAAGCTAACCAGTCCTAATTACTCAATTCGCGCTTGTAGAATCCCGCCATCAACAACAATGTTGGAAACAGCATGTTGCCTGATCAACGGACAATTAAGCTCGGCCCATGGTCAACATGCACGGTATCAAAAACTGTGCATCATCTTGCCACATCGATTAAAAGACCCGTGATTACAGCTTATGCGCCTGCTTCATTGCTTGGTGGCCATAGCGCCTGTGCCCCACCCGATCCCATCTCGAACTCGGCCGTGAAACCAGGTTGCGCCGATGGTACTTTGTCTCAAGGCATGGAAGAGTAGGACGTCGCCAGGCATTGCAGCAGGCGCATAGACATATAGTCACGAGGAATTAACCCATTCACCTTTTCAAAAGCGGCCTGTCCCCAAAAGGGCCGGCCGCTTTTTTATTGTCCGGCACGCCCCCAAAGGCCGCCAGACATGTTGGCGCGGGATGGAGCAGTCCGGTAGCTCGTCAGGCTCATAACCTGAAGGTCGTAGGTTCAAATCCTACTCCCGCAACCAACGTGAACATCAAATACAACAGCTTAACGAAAAGCCTCGGTCGAAAGATCGGGGCTTTTGTGCGTTCCGTGATATGCCATGGCGAAGATCACGGCGTAGCAATTGTCGCGATCATATCGCCCGTCCAAATATCTATGTCCGTTGATTGCATTTTATCTGAAAGGGCGGCCAGTTGGCTATAAGTTCCGAAAAATCGCAAAGGCGTTTTGACTTTTTTATCCAAACACAAAAGGTACTTTGATCTTCGTCTCCAACTCTAACGCATATTGGCGACAAAGCGTCGTTCATCTAGAAGGCGACGGGCAACCTGCGAGCAATCCAGATCTTGCTCGGCCATCCAAAGATCGAAAACACGGTCTGCTATCTCCGGCTCACCATAGCAGATGCTCTTGCTCTGGTTTAAAAACCTGCGATATGATTATACTCGGGCACACGTCACTTCCGGACTGGTGCCCGCTTTTGGGAATGAGGTCTTTTTGCGTATCTGCGACGAAAACCTTCATCGCGCGAAAAATCAGTCTGCCAGTTCAGGTTCAGGAGACAGATCTTCCGGCGATTTGGCGGACATGCCCATGGCCTTCGCAATCCCTTCGCCATAGGCTCGGTCACAACGGGTGCAATTGTCGATGTGGCGCTGCTTTATGAAATCCGGTGAGCCACCCATGTTGCGTGCGGTGTTCTCAAAGAGAACCTGCTGCTGCGCAGGCGTCATCAGCTGGAACAGCTTGCGGGGCTGGGTGTAATAATCGTCGTCATCCTCGCGGAAATCGAACATCACAGCATTGCCGTCTATCTTGAGTGGCGGTTCTGCATATTGGGGCTGATCAACCCACTGACCAAAGCTGTTTGGCTGATAGTGCGGCAGTCTGCCGTAATTTTCGTCGACCCGCCCCTGGCCATCGCGGTGATTGCTCATCACCGGACATTTGGCCGTATTGACCGGCACCTGCTGGTAATTCACGCCCAGACGATAGCGCTGCGAATCCAGATAGTTGATCAGTCGCGTCTGGAGCATCTTGTCAGGCGAAACGCTGATACCGGGAACAAGGTTAGATGGTGAGAAGGCGGCCTGCTCGACATCCATGTGATAGTTTTCCGGATTGCGGTTCAGTTCGAATTCGCCAACCTCGATCAGCGGATAATCGTTTTTGTACCAGACTTTGGTCAGGTCGAAAGGATGAACGTGATATGTTTCCGCCTCGGCCTCGGGCATGATTTGTACATACATTTTCCAGCGCGGAAAATCGCCACGCTCGATCGCGTCGAACAGGTCCCTCTGATTGCTTTCGCGATCACCGGCCACCACTTCTGCAGCCTCCGCGTCGGTGATGTTCTCTATGCCCTGTTGCGTCCGGAAGTGAAATTTCACCCAAAAACGTTCGCCAGCGCCATTCCAGAAGCTGTAGGTGTGGCTGCTGAAGCCATGCATATGGCGGAAACTCCTGGGGATGCCGCGATCCGACATAACCACGGTTACCTGGTGCAGCGCTTCGGGCAAAAGGCTCCAGAAATCCCAGTTGTTGGTCGGCGAACGCATGTTGGTGCGCGGATCGCGCTTCACCGCCTTGTTGAGATCGGGAAATTTCTTGGCATCGCGCATGAAAAAAACAGGGGTATTGTTACCCACCATATCCCAATTGCCTTCTTCGGTATAGAATTTGAGCGCAAAGCCGCGAATATCGCGCTCGGCGTCCGCTGCGCCGCGCTCACCTGCTACGGTACTAAAGCGGGCGAACATCTCGGTCGTCTTGCCGACGGCGCTAAAAATCTTGGCACGCGTGTAGCGCGAGATATCGTTGGTCACGGTAAACGTGCCGAACGCGCCAGAACCTTTGGCGTGCATCCGGCGCTCCGGGATAACTTCACGCACAAAATTGGCAAGCTTCTCGTTGAGCCAGACATCCTGAGCCAGCGTGGGACCGCGCTTGCCAGCGGTCATGGAATTTTGATTGTCAACGACCGGGGCGCCAAAGGCCGTCGTCAGGTGGGAAACCGGACATTTGCCCTTTGTTCAAGATATCATCAGACATAGCTAATCCTTCTCTTACTCATGCGATTATTGAAATAATGCATAGCAAGCATTGGATCGGTCCCAACATAGGTGGTTCTACCTATAGGATAGCGCTTTATCGTCTGATATTTGAATGGTGATTACGAAATGATGCGGGGGGTGAGGGATTGGCAAGTGGAATGCAGTAGATGACCTTGCCGAGCGCATCCGTGCACTTGGAAAATATGCTCCTTCATCCTACTCGGAAATGGCCTCAATGTCTTCTGTCGCTGAGGAAACCGGCCAGCCTGACTGGCAAGCCATGGTGACCAACTTGGCCAAAGGGCATAAATGAGGTGGCCAAGTCCGCTAAGGAAGTTCTCTGGGTAGCAGAGGAAATACGTGACGATGCCACTGCGGATGTGGTCACACCATGAATTATGTGGTCACACCATGAATTACGTTGCACGAGAAAACAGCTTGGATGCTGCGGGCCACAGCAGCCTGACCTATTTACGTAAGCGAAATTCGCTTTCTCACTGGGAGTATATGGCCGGTTTGGGAGAAGGTTTATGGGACTTGCGAATCTGGAACTACCCAAGAGGAAGAGCAACGTTCGCACGAACTGAGATATGAGGAGCAGAAGAATGATCTTTAGGCAATTGGTTGACCCGGAATCTTGGACATATACTTATCTTTTCGGTTGCACCGAGACGGGCGAAGCGCTTCTTCTGGATCCCGTATGTGAGATGCTGGATCGGGACCTCGCCTTGATTCAAGAACTGGGGCTCACCCTTCGGTATACGCTCGAGACGCATGTCCATGCCGATCATATAACGGCAGCCTGCCGACTTCGCAGCTTAACGGGATCGAAGGTTGTCTATCCGGCTATGGACGAGCTCCCCTGCGCAGATATCGGCGTCAGCGAGATGGCCTCACTGACAATGAGTGGCATCACATTCAAGCCTCTCTTTACGCCCGGACACACCGATACACACCACAGCTATCTTATCGACAAGGCGGGAATAACACGGGTTTTTACTGGTGACGCGCTGCTGATCGATGGATGTGGCCGGACCGATTTTCAGTCCGGCGATGCGGCAACCCTGTATCGCTCAGTCCATGACAAGCTCTTTACGCTGCCGGATGAAACATTGGTCTACCCCGCGCATGATTATAAGCACCGGCATGTGAGCTCTATTGCACAGGAGAAGGAGCGCAACGCAAGGCTGGGCCAGGATCGGAACGTTGAGGAGTTCATCGAGATCATGGACAATCTTAACCTGCCTTACCCGAAACGGATCGATATGGCCGTGCCAGCCAACCAAATATGCGGCGATTGTTCCGACGAAGAACTCGTGAGCGAGCCAAAGGGCCCTTCGATTCAGGGCTGAGCAGTGTCGGGCCATGCCATTTGCCGACTAATCATTGTCGACAATCACAGAAATTGGGAAGTGAAGAGAATGTCGGCACCAGATGAAGCTGTTGCCGTTTTTCGCAGCGCCCAGGCCCTGGAAGCTGTCATTGATGAATTGTCCGACAATGGCTTCAAGCGCGCCGAACTCAGCCTCTAGGCCGGAGCCGCAGTTGTAGCAGGAGCAGGTGCCGCAATTGGCACGATCTTCGCGAAGCTGATTGGCGAGCGATATGGAAAGCCAATCGAAAAGCAGCATGAGCATGGCTCAGCGTTTAGCAGTAATCCTGACTCTAGTGGAAACTACGTAAATAGAGGCAGCCCCTGATGTTGTTTCAGCACCATAGCATGAATAAAAAAGTCTCAGACATTTCGACGATCGCCGCCCAGAACGTTTTCGCAGCCCTGACGTTGGCGCTGCTTTCCGGCTGCGGCTTGCCCGGCGGGCAGGGCGTCGCGCCAGAATTAGCGGTACCTGTGCCGAAAACCTACGTCGATCAGGCAAATGCGCCTGTCAATCAAGAGGACTTGGCAAGTTGGTGGCAGAATTTTGACGACCCGAAACTCAGCGACTTTATGGAACGCACGCTGGCGGCGAATAATGACCTTGCCGAAGCGCGAGCAAATCTGGCTTCGGCGCGGGCGAGCGTCAGGATTGCCCGTGGCGGCCGACTTCCCAGTCTGTCAGGCGGTGGATCGATTGCGCGTCAAGAAAGTGTTCGCGGCAATAGCGGCAGTTCAACCGGTTTCGAAATCGGCCTTGACGCGGCTTGGGAAACCGACATCTTCGGACAGCTGCGCGCCACTGAAGAATCGGCGCGCGCCAATGCGCAGAGCATCGAGGCGTCACTTCACAATGTTCAGCGCACGCTTTTGGCTGAAGTGGCGTTCAACTTTGTCGACCTTCGGGAAGCACAGGCGCAGTTAGCGGTCACCAGAAGAAATCTGGAGATACAGAATGATAATCTCCAAATCGCGCGTTGGCGGCATCAGGCGGGGCTGGTGAGCGCGCTTGATGTGGAGCAGGCGAAATCACTGCGCGATCAGACGCAGGCGCGTATTCCCGCTTTCGAGCAAACGATAGCCGCTGCGATATATAGCATCGATGTTCTGGCCGGACAAAATCCGGATAGTAATCTGGCCGAACTTTCTATGGCCAGCCCGATCGCAGTCGGGCCAGATTATATTGCTACGGGACTTCCGGCTGAACTGCTGCGCCGGCGACCAGACATTATCGCGGCTGAACGTGCTTTGGCTGCCGAGAGCTTGGCAATCGGCATTGCCGAGGCTGATTTATATCCTCAGTTGCGGCTGTCGGGGTCACTGACCAGCAGCAGCCTTTCGCTTGGCGGGCTGGTCGATACGGTGGTTGGTAATGTTATTGGTAGCGTAACGGCACCTATATTCCAAGGCGGGCAAATTCGCGCCGAGATAGACCAGCAAAAGGCCAACGCGACGGCAGCATTGGCCGTATATCGTGGGACGGTGCTCACTGCGCTGGAGGATGTAGAAAATGCGCTGGTTGCGATCAAACGATCACGCGAACAGGAAGCTACACTCATGAAGGCGGAGCAGGCCGCAAAGGAAACAGTCCGCCTGTCCGAGATCAGTTACAGAAATGGTTTGAGCGATTTCACTGTTTTGCTCTCCGCGCAGCAAGATCTGCTCAATATTCAGGACAGCCTTACCACCGCAACGGCAGCGCGTGCGACGGCGGCTGTTCAGCTCTACAAGGCATTGGGCGGCGGCTGGACGTTGCCTGATGCCGCGCCCAAGCCCAACAATGAACGGTTTCCATCATGACGGACATACAAAAAGAACAATCAGAAGCCGATGTAGAAGAAAGCTTTGAGGATATCCTTGGGAACGGAGAGGCTAATGCCCGCAGCAAATGGCTGCGCTGGGCCTTGATCGGAGGGGCAATTCTACTGGCCGCATTGTTGTTTTGGTGGTGGATGACTAGTGAAGATGACGCCCGTTATGCGACCACCGCCCTTTCGCGCGGAGATATTCAGATCGAAGTGACTGCGACCGGCAATCTTGCGCCCGTCAATGAAGTATCGGTCGGATCCGAATTATCCGGCCTCATCACGACAGTCTATGTCGATGTGAATGACCGTGTCACGAAAGGCCAGCCGCTGGCACAAATCGATACGGTTAAGCTGGTCGACGCGATCCAGATCAGTCAGGCCGCCGTTGACTCCGCACGGTCGAGTGTTCGCGAGGCGCAAGCGACCGTTGCCCAGACGCGCCGGACGCGAAACCAGCAAGAGCAAGTATGGCGCATTTCGGGTGGCAAGGTTCCCTCGCGTATCGAACTCGATAACGCGCGCGCCGATTATGCGCGCGCGGTGGCCAGTCTGGCGACCGCGCAATCAAGCGTGAAAAGCGCGCAGGCACAGCTTTCTTCGGATCGGAACAATTTAAGCAAAGCCACAATCCGCTCATCGGTTAATGGCGTAATCCTTTCAAAAGAGATTGAGGCGGGGCAAACGGTGGCTGCCTCTTTTAGCACGCCGACGCTTTTTATAATTGCCGAGGATCTCTCGCAGATGGAGCTGGAAGTAAAGGTTGATGAAGCCGATGTCGGGCAGGTGGAGTCGGGGCAAGCCGCAACATTTACCGTTGATGCCTGGCCCGGCCAGACCTTCCCGGCAACCATCAAGCGCGTCAATCTGGGGTCCAATAGCACGACATCCTCCTCATCGAGCTCTACCGTTATATCTTATGGCGCGGTTTTGTCTGTACAGAATGCCGACCTGATATTGCGCCCCGGGATGACGGCAACGGCCACTATTGTTACCAGCAAGGAAGAAAATAAATTTCTGGTTCCCAATGCCGCCCTTCGCTTCACTCCCACCCAGGAGGCTGATGATAATGGACCTGCCTCCATGCTGCCCGGTCCTCCGCGTTCGGAATCCACGCAGGAGGCCTCTATCGGGCGTGGCTCAAAACAGACGCTCTACATTCTGGGCGAGGATGGCGAGCTTGAGAAAATGACCGTGACAGCGGGAGCAACCGACGGCACGCGCACAATCGTTACCGGATCGGCGCTAAAGGCGGGCGCAAAGATCGTTACTGGCGAGCTGGCGCAAGCCGAATGACGCGGCTTATAGAATTGCGCGGGATTACCAAAGTTTTTGGCAGCGGTCAGAATGCCTTTCAGGCGCTTCGCGGTGTTGATCTGGACGTCAACAAGGGTGATTTCATTGCCGTTATGGGGCCGTCTGGCTCGGGCAAATCGACGATGATGAATATTGTCGGCTGTCTCGATGTAGCCTCCGCGGGCACATATCGGTTTCATGGTCACCGCGTCGAAACACTTAACAATGATCAGCGCGCGCATTTGCGCCGCCGCTTCATTGGTTTCATATTTCAGGGTTTTAACCTGCTTGGCCGCACTAGCGCGGTTGAAAATGTCGAGCTGCCCCTGCTGTATCGCGGTGAGAAACAGGCGCCCCGCCGCGCGGCCGCGATGGCCGCGCTAGATAGGGTTGGACTCGCGCCTTGGGCCGATCATACTTCCGGAGAGCTTTCCGGGGGGGCAACAACAGCGTGTGGCAATTGCCCGTGCGATCGTGACTCAGCCCGAAGTGTTGCTGGCCGACGAGCCCACCGGCAATCTTGACAGCGAAACATCAATGGAGATCATGGAATTGCTCGCCGAGTTCAACCGCGATGCCGGGATTACCATCATGATGGTAACGCATGAGCCTGAAATGGCCGAATATGCGCATACCACCATTCATTTTCGTGACGGGTTGGTCGAAAAGATCAACCAAAAGGCTGGGTATAGCTGATGCTGGGCACAACATTTCTGCTCGCGATCAAAGAGATACGCCGCCATTTGATGCGGTCATTCCTGACCATGCTCGGCGTAATTATCGGCGTCGGCTCTGTGGTGACGATGGTTACGTTGGGCAATGGCGCGACCGCAGCTATCGAAGCGCAGATTTCCAGTCTTGGCACCAATCTGCTGACCGTGCGGCCGGGGCAGGGCATGGGCCGCGGCGGGGGCAGCTCGCCAGCGCCTTTCGACGAAGATGACGTAGAGGCGGTGCGCACGCAAATTGGCGGCGTTCTGTATGTTGCCCCGCAGGCAACTGCTTCGGCAACCGCGATTTACGAAGCGCAAAACTGGTCAACAACGGTAACCGGCACCACCAACGATTATTTCGCAGCCTCGCAGCTCGAGCTCGCAGCAGGACGTTTCTTCACTAGCGCGGAAGAGACAGCGGGCAAATCGGTTTGCGTTATTGGTGAAACTATTCGTTCCGCTCTGTTTGACGATGCTGACCCGCTCGGCAAAAACATCCGCCTCAATGATATCAGCTGCCAGATAATCGGACTGCTTACAAAACGGGGGCAGGCCGGTTTCGGGCTTGATCCCGATGATCAGGCGATTATGCCCGTCAAAACGGTCATGCGGCGGTCGACGGGCGATCAGGATGTGGGTGCTTTTCAGGTCGCTGTCGACCCGCAATATGACAGCACAGCCGTCAGCGCAGCGATCACCGAATTGCTGCGCGAGCGCCGCAACCTGAATCCGGGAACCGAAGATGACTTCAATATTTTCGATTCCAAACAATTGGCCGATACGCTGTCCGGGACCACGCAAACACTGACCCTATTGCTCGGCGCAGTGGCTGCGGTTAGCCTGATCGTCGGCGGCGTTGGCATTATGAATATCATGCTGGTTTCGGTAACCGAACGCACCCATGAAATCGGTATCCGGCTCGCCATCGGCGCAGTGCAGCGCGAGGTCTTGATGCAGTTTTTGGTGGAAGCGGTTGTACTGTCGAGCCTCGGCGGCATCATTGGTCTGGTCATAGCTCTCGCTGCGACAATTGGCCTGTCATCATTGTTTAGTCTGCCGTTTATTTTCAATGTTCAGATCAATCTCGTATCTTTCGCTTTTGCAGCGTTGATTGGGATCGTTTTCGGCTATTTCCCGGCAAGACGTGCTGCCGCGCTAAACCCGATTGATGCATTGCGACATGAATAAGGAATTGGGAATATGTCTAATTGATAAGTGTTCTTAGTCGCCAAAAAAGACCGGGCGAATATTGGGGATAACGAATTTGCCGCGTTTCGGTTGCTGGCCAAAAGTTACGCGGGCCTGCATAGCGGGAGTGCTGTACGAGAAGCCTCATGGTCGTCAAAGCCATTATCAAATAACGAGAAAGGATCAAACGAAAGACCCTCGACATCGGCGCTTGCAACACCGCAAGCTAGCCGGATAATATCAACCAACAAGACGAGGTCGATGCTCCGCTAACTTACGCAGCCATCTGTGCCAAAAGTTCTGACCATGGAAACCGCCATACGAATATTTTGTCCGGCACAGTCTAGGCTTGGACTGCAGCAGCAGCCGCGGCGAGCGCGCACGCTCCTAATAATAAGCCAATTCGCAACGGTGAACCGTTTTCGCCAAAGTAGATAATACCAACAACGATCATTGTTAGGGGAATGACGCCGGTCATAAGTGGAATTAAACCAGAAAGGGGTACTCCCGACTGTATGATGCGTGACATCATAAAAAGGTTGAGGATAAACAGGCTAGCGCAAAACACGGTTGGTCCAAATTTTGTAAATCCCATAGTAAGAGGCAAGGCGATGAGCGCCGCTACATTGGCGATGATCGCGACAAGAAACTGCGAAACTATAGGGAGTGTAAGATTGCTCATTTAAATATCTTTCAGCAGGCAATGTCAAAATTGCGGATCTTCGCCAAATAAGTGAATTAGTTGCCAGCAGGTGCGCTCATCCTTTTGGGGAGAACAAGCGCACCGATTTGACTGGAATTTGACATAGCCTTCAGTTGGCCAAGTCTCCGGTTGTTCCTTATATCCAGGACTCGACGGAGATCCGTCGGCCCGGATTTGCCACAGCAGTCAACATCAGAACTTGTAGGCAATATTGAATCCTGCGGTCCTCGGCGCACCATATTGTTCTGTCCACCCGGTGCTCGTGTTGAGCGTCTGCGTCCGGTAAAGCCGGTTGAAAATATTCTTGACCCAGACCGATGCCCGCCAGTGATCGGCGAAGGATATTCCCACTTCGCCGTTGGCAAGGACGTAACCGCCTTCAACCGCTTCAACAGGGCTTCTGACAATATCAAAGCGTACGCGGCTCTGATAGTTACCCGATAGTGTGATGTCGGCGTCGGTGCGATCCGAAAGAGCCCATTCATATTTCACGCGGCCATTCAGCGTAAGGCGAGGCGAATTGGGCAGGACGCTGCCCTCGGTGACGCCGGCAACGACCGATCTGGTAACCTCGGTATCGATAAATCCGGCACCGACGCGGACATCAAGCCCATCGGTCGGACTCCACCGGGCATCAGCCTCGATCCCGGTCACCCTCGCATCGCCCACATTGGCGATGCCGAACAACACGCCGACCGGAGAATCAAACAGCGGCCCATAGATTTGCGCATCGCTATAATCATAGTTGAAGATGGCGGCGTTCAGCTGGAAATTCGGGAAAAGCCGTGTTTTAAGGCCGAGCTCATATGCAGTGAGCTTTTCGTCGCCAAAGGGCTGAAGCACGGTGGGATCAAAAGTCAGCTGTCCCTGAAAGCCCCCGGACTTGAAGCCCCGGCTGATGCTGGCATAAATTAGCGTGCGATCACCCGCTTGATAGTTGAGCCCAATCTTGCCGGAAACATTCGAGGTCGAATAATCATTGCTCACCGGCGCAAAGAGGTCAGAGCAGGCTCCTGTGGTGCACAGAAATGTCGTCGCCTGATCAAAAACCTTGTCTTCCTTTGTATAACGCAACCCGCCGATCAAGGTCAGATTCTCGGCAAACGTCCATTCACCATGCATGAACGCCGCGTACGCATCAGTGCGCTGACGATAGGTGTTGCCAATCGTATCCAGTCCCGGAAGACCGAACAAAGGCAGCAGGTCTGGAGAGAAGAATTCATCGCGCGTGTTCACCTTATCGTGGGAGTAAAACACACCGCCGATCAAATTGAGGGCATCCCCTTGATATGCGAGCCGCATTTCCTGAGAATATTGGTCAATTTCATTGTCGTAGGTTGCGTCGAGATAAGCCAACGAGGTCCCGTCCGTGTCCTCGACATGCAGTCTGGTAAAATGTTCATAGGCACTGATTGAGGTCAGCGTCACCTGGGGACTGATTGACCAGTCGGCAGTCACGGATGCGCCGGTGGACTCCAGCTCCATATAGGGATCCACACCCGCTCCCGATACGCGCGGCTGGCCCGCAAAAGCATCCTCCTCCGTAGTCAGGATACTGTCCGCCTTGTAGAGAGTGACATCGGATCGGTCATAGCCCTTGTGGACATTGAGGAGAAGATTGAAACTGTCGCTTGGTTCCCACTGCAGCTGCAGCCTGCCATTGGTGCGATCCACTTTCCCGATACGATTGCCGGTGACATAATTGGTTTGCGGCCCGGATTCCTGCTGCACGGTCTGGAGCGCGAATCTGGCGGTCAACGTTGGGGTCAGCGCACCACCGACGGCTCCCTCTACATGCCAACTGTCGTAGGTTCCGTATCCGGCTTCGAGCATTACGTCGGTCGTTGCAGACGGCTTGCGGCTGATAATATTAACGGCGCCGGCAGTGGTGTTCCGCCCGTAAAGGTCGCCTTGCGGTCCCTTGAGCACCTCGACGCGATCAACATCAAAGAGTCCGAATGACAACATAGCGGGTGATACAAGATAGACATTGTCGACGTACATGCCCGCAGCAGGATTATTATTTGCCGCATAATCGTTCAGGCCGATCCCGCGGATGCTGACATTGACAACACTATTGGCCAGCACATTTTTGATTTGCACATTTGGCGTGATCGCCGCCAGGTCCACAATCGACTGGGTGCCAGCAGCCTTCAGGTCGCTTCCGGTCAATACGTTGATCGTTACCCCAACATCATCGGCACGCTGTTCGCGGCGCTGGGCGGTGACAACGATTTCTCCCAATATATCTTCCGTCCCTCCCGCTTCTGTCTGATCGCTACCCGTGTTCTGGGCAAACGCAGGCGAGGCACAGGCCAAGCTGGCGATTGCTATGGCGAGAGTGCTGCAGGTGCGGATGTTGGTCTTGGTCATGATATTCTTCCCCCTAAATTTTGATCGACGGATAGCCCTTGAGATCTTTCGATCTCGGCTGGGCATAAGTGCGTTTGCTGTGTGTCAGGCTGGCGCGAACGATCCCCGCAGCGACGCAGACGGTCGCGGGGATCGGATCAATCACTGGCAGAGTGTAGTTTTTCGCTTCCAAGGCGGCCGTAATCCCCTCGGCGCATCCGAGAAAGCCCGTACAACCCAAAACGATTGCATGGGCATCATCCTCCTCGACCGCCGCCACCGATGCTTTTGCCAGTTCAGCGATCAGTTTTTCGGGGGCAGATTCCAGTTCCAGCACAGGAATATTTATCGCGCGTACCGAGACCAGTTTTTGGTACGTGCCATAAATTTTGGCCAGGTTCTCGATCATCGGAATAACGGAATCGAGCACGGTCACCACGCTAAATTTGTGCCCCAGCATGGCAGCGAGATGCATCGAGGTTTCCGAAGGCCCGAGCACCGGGATCGAGACGACCTCTCGCGCGGCATTGAGACCGGGGTCACCCATGCAATCGATTATGATCGCATCTGCACCGGAACGCTCGGCCGCAAGCGCTTCAGCCACGATGCCGGGAACCGACATGGCTTCGTCAAATTCGCATTCAATGGAGACCGGTCCACTGGTAATGAGGGATTGCGTGATCGAAAGGTCGGCACTGTTCAGCGGAGCTACGTCGTCCAGCGTCCGGATACCTTCTGTCACTATCGGTGTAATGAGGTGGATACGCATCAAATCAGATCCTTTATCAGCTCGGTTACGGGAATATACTGCTCTTCCAGTTCAAAACATTGCGGCCCGACCACAGCCAAGGCACGTTTGGTGGTGAGAATTGGCGGAGCGCTGCATGCGACAACCGCCACCCGTTGCCCATAAGCAAGACGTTCGGTTGGGATCGCATGGCCGGTTTCGGCATCAACAATGGTGACAAGGTCCGGGACAACACAGCGCAGCTGACCGTCGACCGTTACCAGAAGATTTTCATTCTGGAACTTAAGTTCTGCAATTGAAGCCCCGTTCATTGCCGAGATCAAGCAATTGCCGAACACCCAGCCTCTGGAAGTATCGCGCTCGAGCCCGGTAATCTTTCCCTGAAAGACTACTGCCGCGTCCTTGTAATATTCATGCCCGCGCAGGGCCGCGACAAGCCGGTCAACTGGCGGACGCGGATCGGAGCTGTTGGTAATGGCTTCACCAATGGCAATGGCACCGGACAGCGTTTTCGGTATTGTCGCGCGCCGCGCCTCGACGCCCGTCATTGGATAGCATGACATGCATACGCTGGCTCCCATCGCCGCCGCGACGGGGCGAGCCAGTTCCTCTGCCTTGAGCCCAGTTGTAGTCTGATAAAGCACGCTGTTGCCATGCTCGTCTGCGATCGTTAGCGGTGCGCAGGCGACGCCCTCGATATTGAAGCTGGTCATCTGGAGAGCGGGAAAAGCACGTCCCATGCCATCGCCATCGACGATCGGCAGTCCGCGCATCGCCGAATAGGCAACTGGCATCATCGAGTTGCAGCCGCCGATTTCGGCCGAAATGATAGCGCTGGCCTGTTTGCCGAGGAATCGCTCGAGCGTCGCGACCGCCCGGTGCTGATCTTCGATCGAAAAAAGCTTCTCGATCATCACTGTGGGTGCGCCCATCGCTGCAGCTATAAAGATATTGTCCTCATCTTTTAGGTCATCGACCGAAATGACCGGAACCGGACCATATTTAGCAATGGCTTCGCGACACAGAAGTGATCCGAGATAGGGGTCGCCGCCGCCGCCTGTGCCGAGAAAAGAAGAACCGATTGCCAGATGTTCAATATTGTCGAGTGTAATTGCAGAAACCATTTCCGTTACTCCATCATGGCCAGATCGCCGACAGCCCGGCAGACAACCCGAGTGGCGCCTCCGGGCAGATATTGCAGCGGAACAGCCTCAATATTCACGATCTTGATGCTGTCAGATTGAGCACCGGCACTGATTGCGTGCGTCTTTGCCTGTGCTTCGGCATCCGCGAGTGCTCTGACTCGCTCGTCCGGATTAGCGATATTGTAGATCCGGTCGACCTCTCCACTAACCTGCCCAATCGCCGCACCGATTGCATTGGCAACGCCGGCATGTTGGGGATGCAGCATTTCAGAGACGCCCAGCGGGGTCTCCGACACGATAACGGAACCACCACCAACCAGTATCATCGGAATGTCGCCCGGCATTGTCTTCATCCGATCAACCGCATCGGCGATAAGATCCTTTATTGCCTCGCGCGCTTGCGAAACGAGTGCGGGAGAAAGATCCGCAACCCGCTCCGGTTCACCAAAGGATATCTGTCCGCCAGCAACCGCAATATCGCTGGCGGTTAGCGTGTCACCTCCAAAGATCAGCCCTTCACTGAGCAAGCGGTAGCCAACCGAGTCCGGTCCAACTGTCACCTTGCCCTTGTCTGAGCGAACAAGGCTCCCACCGCCCAGACCGATGGACAGAATGTCCGGCATCCGAAAATTCGTACGGACGCCACCGACGTCGACATGGACAGTCGATTGACGGGGAAATCGGCCCTTGAGAACACCAACATCCGAGGTCGTGCCGCCGATATCCACGACAATTGCATCCTCGGCCCCCGTGAGCCACGCGGCTCCGCGGATACTGTTGGTCGGTCCTGCCGCAAAGGTCATCACCGGATAGCGCTGCATATAGTCAGCGCTCATCAAGGTGCCGTCATTCTGGCTTATATAGAAGGGGGCTGTGATCCCCTGTTCGTGCAACGCACGCTTGAAGGCAGCCGTAATCTTGGCAGCGAGCGGCCGCAGGCTGGCGTTCATGATTGCCGCGTTTTCACGCTCCAGTAGGCCAACGCGGCCCAGCTCGGATGAAAGGGATACCTCCATTTCTGGTGCCTGATCGCCAATCATTTTGAACACTCGGTTTTCGTGGTCAGGATTTAGCTGACTGAAAATGCAAGAGACGGCAATCTGGCTTATACCCTTTTTGCGCGCTTCAAATATTGCGTTCGATATAGCTGATTCATCAAGCGGCGATATCTCGCGGCCATCGAATTCAAAGCCACCTGGCACCATTGCAGAACCGCCGCAGACCGTCTCTTTCAGATCTTCGGGCCAGGAGGAGAATGGCGGTATACCGCGTCCGGCAGGAAAGCCGACCCGTAGCGCATAGACCGGGACAAGTTCACGCCTCTGAATGAAAGCATTGGTAAAGTGGGTTGTGCCGATCATCACGGCCGTGATTTCGTCGGGCCGGATATTGCATTCCGAGATAAGGGCACCGATTGCATCGGAGATCCCGGTGCTTACATCAGCGCTGGTTGGTCGCTTTACCGCTCCCAGCACTTCTTTTCCGGCGAGCAGAACCGCATCAGTATTTGTTCCTCCAACGTCCACCCCAATCCGCATTAAAACCCTCCACCGAATGAGGGACTGACGGTAAACTGCCCCGCAAGTTGCTCAATAGCGTTGATCGGGAGGTTTTGACCTCTACCCGGTAGGTTTGGTTTCTCGCCACTGAATAGAACCTACCGAAACAAGTAGGTCTAAATTGTCAGCTCGAGCTTATGCGCTGCGGCAACAGCAGACAATCGATCATGGACACCCAGCTTCTTGAAGATATTCTTGAGGTGGAAACGGACACCATGTTCCGAAAGATTGAGCTGACGGGCAAGATGCTTGTCGGATCCGCCTGAACCCAGCAAGCGCAATACTTCCAGCTCCCGTGCGGAAAGTTTACCACTGGCAACGCTTTGTCGGTCTCCAAGACGATTGAGCAATAGCTCCACGAACCCTATTTCAAGATCGGTAAGATCCGCATCCTTCCGCAACGCTTTCAGCGCCGGCCTCAGACTGCTGCCCGCAACCTCCCGGAAAATTTGACGCATGCCGGTTGCGGCGCCGATCGAAATCGCACTGCGGAGAGTTATATGGGCACGATGCGTGTCGCCCTGCGCGGTTGCCATGGCAGACGCCACAAGCAGAAAGCGCAATCGCGACCGTTCGAGGCCGTGGTCCGCAGACCATATGATAGACTGGTCAAGCAATGCATGCGCCTTGTCGCCTCTCCCGTCAAAATAATCGGCATAAGCTCTCGCAATGGAGAACACTTCTTGTTCCTGCCAGCTGCTCGTCGGCCCCACTGCCGGTATTTCCCAGGCCATTTCGGAAATGATCGCCCGCTGCCCCTGCAGGCGGGCCTCACTGCAGACACAAAGCCTGATCGCCATCAATAGGTCGGCTACGCGCGGCAAACCCTGGGCTCGCAATTTGCTGGCCTCGTCCTCGACGGCCTCGTGCATTGCGCCGATCCCGTGATCGACGATGTTGATCCGGATCATCGTCTCGTAGGCAGCAAAGTAAATGTCAAACCAGGCTTCGGCTTCCGGCATCCGGTGCGCCGATTTTTTTAGCGAATTGCGAGCACTGGTGAGGCGCCCACCCTCGAACTCGATCGATGCGCTCAATGCAGCCAGAACCGTCTCGACGCCGACATCATCGGCGAAATCACGCTGTCTTCGCGAGCGCGCTTCTGAAATGCAGGTTCTGGCATGTTTCAGTTTGCCCTGAGCAAGATTGATAGACGCTTCGTGCATGAGCAGAAACATCAGATTATATTGGGAGGAAACCTTCCGTGCCTGCGTGCGCGCATCGTTGAGATTGGCAACCGCCGCATCGAACCGGGCGCGCTGGCAGTTCAATATGGCCGATGTTGTAGCGAAAAATGACCGCATTGCGGCATCATCGGCCTGCTCCGCCATCAGGCTCTTGACCAACTCTAGGTCGCCGGTTCGCTGAAGTGAACAGCCATAGACAAGCAAGGTCAGACGAACGATTTCGAGGTCCTTGATCAACTTATGGCCGGGCCCGACTTTCTCAGCCAGAGATCCGAACAGTTCCTGTGCGACATTGATCCGACCGGCCTTCATATGGACAATACATTCAATCATTTGCAGCACGATTGAACTGGCTATGTCTTCCGGGCTTGAATTTTCGAGCAACTCCTTGAGTATAGAGAACCCGTGGACGATCCATATTCGCAAGGCACCGTGCGCATGGGCATAATCCCGAATCCGGCCCGTATCATCTGCCATCCTTGCGAGCATAGCCGCCTCGGCGAGTCTTCCCTTGGCTGAGCATTGGTCTGCCATTGAGACCAGCAGCTCAACACGCGTTTGCTCATCGAAAACCTCAACCGCGTCTCGTAACCAGATTCGCAGCGCGCCCTGCAAATCGATCCGGTTCTCGTGACGGTTGACCAGACCTTTGAACCTGAAAGCGAGGTCTGCCAGAATCCCGCCATCTTTTCGGTGACCGGACACCGACTCCAGGATGTCGAGATCCGGCTCATCCAGCAAGCTGGCATGAACAAGGGCGGATAATTCTGCTTCCGAGAATAATGTCAGAATCTCTTGGTCGATAAATTCACCGAGCCGGCTTTCACGCACAATATCGAAGTCGCTCCAGGTCTCGCAACTTTCCTGCAAACTGGCGGCCCAAGCGCTTAGAAGCTCGCTGGCAATCGGCCAATCTCCAACGAGCCCTCGAAGTCGTGAACGGATCGTCGCGCGTGGCACTGATTTCAGAATATCGGCGGTCACCTTTGCTCTCTGGCGCAGCGCATTGGCATCGAGAATATCGATGGTGTGCCGGGTAGCAATCCGCGCCAACGGAAAATCGCTGGGCTGGTTCATTGTCATGATTATGCGCTGACCGGGGTCGCGAAAACTTATCCGTTCCAACGCCAGGCCAATATAATTTCTGTCCGCCAGATGCACATCTTCAATTATCGTTATCTGTTTGGTCTGTGCGAGTAACGCATTGGCTACGGCGCGGGGATCAGCAAGGTGCTCAATCTCGCCAAATTCGTGCAGCGACAGCGCGCTTCCTATTGAAATTCGTCTTCCGGCCTCGTGGGCAAGGCGACTTTTTCCAAATCCTGGTGGTGCGCAGAGGACCACTAATGATCGCCCAGCCACTATACGATCGATAATCTTGTTTTGATGTCCATCCATTACCATTGGCAGCCGGATATTTGCCTCCTATTGCACATCTTATTGTACGCCGGAAATTTAGTTCTACTAGGTAGGTGTAAAATGCAAGCATCGTAGTTTTACTGCGTGCGTGGATCAAGCTTCCACAAATTCACCAAACTTGGACGAGCGGGAAAGCTCCCAATTCACATCTCGGAAATCGGATGAACCTTTCCTCGGTTCAACCGATCGCAAGGCGCTTAATGCCGCTCTAAGCTGCATCGAGGAAAATGGATTCGACATTTGCGGATAATGCGGTGAAGATATTGCTCCCTCGCGCTTGGAACATAACCCAGCCTTCGCTACGCTTCAGATTACCTTGCTTGACAGATCATTGCTACCGGTTGGAACGAACCGGTAAATGTGGAAGAATATCCATCGGTCAACTAGGTCAGCTTGCGCGCCATATTGGCGCTCAGTTGGAATTGTTGCCGCTGGAATTGTTGCCGCAGCATCGAGCGAGATGTTGCGCACAGTCGCTCCGTTTTTGACGTCTCGGTCGAGTCCGGCGGAATCTGGAATAGACCCGAGCGTTGATCAATTTTGGGCAGCCAAAGGCGACGTTGCGTCTGTCGTCTGGCGACTGCATTCCAATGAGAGGCTCTGGTGGTGCATGGTCATCGTTCATCGACACAATTGATCAAGACTGACACGCTCGGTGGGGACCATATTAGCTTTAACTTACCAGTCGCCAGGCATTTGCTGTTGCCGCGCTTTCGATATCAGCGTGGCAACAGGCTTTTTCCCATGAGCTGAAGATCCACCGCGCGGGCGCATTGCCGACCTTCGCGGATCGCCCAAACGACTAGACTCTGACCGCGCCGCATATCTCCGCAGGCAAATACACCGTCTTTGCTGGTGGTATAGTCCACGACATTGGCTGCGACATTGCCGCGTGCGTCGAGCGCCACTTCCGACTGATCGACAAGCCCCATTTTGCGCGGTCCGACAAAGCCCATCGCGAGGAGGATCAAGTCGGCTTTCAGCGTGAATTCGCTTCCGTCGATCTCCTGCATCTTTCCGTCGACCCATTCGATCCGAACACATTCGAGGCCTTCCACGTCGCCGTTCGTGCCGACAACGCGTTTTGTAAGTATGGACCAGTCGCGATCGCAGCCTTCCAGATGGCTGGACGAGGTGCGAAGCTTCAACGGCCAGTCTGGCCATGAAAACGTCTTGTCTTCTTTTTCCGGCGGCTTGGGCATGATTTCAATCTGGGTCACCGAAGCGGCGCCCTGGCGATTGGACGTGCCGACACAGTCCGAGCCGGTGTCGCCGCCGCCGATGACAATCACATGCTTGCCGGTCGCGGTAATCGTTCCGCGCGGCGCAGCGCGCATTTCATCGTCGCCGGCGTTGCGCTTGTTTTGCTGGGCCAGAAATTCCATAGCCAGGCGGACGCCGGACATTTCATAGCCCGGAATATCAAGCGCACGAGGCTTTTCCGCGCCGCCGGACATGACCACGGCGTCGTAATTTTCTCGCAGCGATTCCATCGAAACCGTCACACCGACTTCAGCGCTGGTGCGGAATTCAACGCCTTCCGCTTCCATCTGCACGAGGCGGCGGTTGATAAGATGCTTTTCCATCTTGAAGTCGGGGATGCCATAGCGAAGCAAGCCGCCCATCCGGTCATTCTTTTCGAACAGGGTGACATTATGGCCAGCGCGGGCAAGCTGCTGAGCGCAAGCCATGCCCGCCGGACCGGAGCCGACAACCGCGACCGATTTTCCGGTTTTTTCTTCGGCGATCTGAGGCGTGATCCAGCCTTCTTCCCAGCCGCGGTCGACAATCGCGCATTCGATGGATTTGATATTCACCGGCACGTCATCGATGTTCAATGTGCAGGCGGCTTCACAAGGGGCGGGACAGATACGACCGGTAAATTCCGGGAAATTATTGGTCGACTGCAGCGATTCCAGCGCGTTTTTCCAATCGCCTTCATAGACCAGATTATTCCAGTCCGGAATGATATTGTTTACCGGGCAGCCGTTATGGCAATAGGGAATGCCACAGTCCATGCAGCGCGCCGCTTGGTCCTTGATGTCCTTCTCCGGCAGCGGAATCGTAAACTCCCTGTAATTTGTCAGCCGCTCCTTGGGATCGGCATACGTCGCTTCTTTGCGATCAATCTCGAGAAAGCCTGTTACTTTACCCACGGTCTACTCCAATATCTTCGTTTATTCTGCGGCGACGATCGTGTCGAGACGCTCGGCTTCCAGTTGTTTCAGTGCAGATGCATAATCGCGCGGCATGACCTTTACGAAGCGATCAAGGGCCTCTTCGAAATTGTCGAGAATTTCGCTTGCCCGTTTACTTCCCGTGTGGAGCTTGTGACGCTCCAGCAGGATCCTCAGCCGGGCGGCGTCGTGATAGAGCATGTCGCCCATGCCAAAATCATTGACGTCGACGGGAAGCTGTTGCGGCAAGGCCGTATCTTCTCGGTCATCCGCATACGCATTGATCGTCTCGATATCGACCATCGCCATATTGCACCGCTGACGGAACAGACCGTCCTCGTCATAGACGTAGGCGACACCGCCGGACATGCCAGCCGCGAAATTGCGTCCGGTCTTGCCCAGCACAGCAATCACCCCACCGGTCATATATTCACAACCGTGATCGCCGGTGCCTTCGACAACTGCAACCGCGCCGCTGTTGCGCACGGCAAATCGCTCGCCCGCGACGCCGTTGAAATAAGCTTCACCAGCGACGGCGCCATAGAGGACGGTATTACCGACGATTATATTCTCGGTCGGATTGCGATCGACATGGCTTGGCTGTTTGACGACCACGCGGCCACCCGAAAGGCCCTTGCCGACATAGTCATTGGCATCGCCGACGAGTTCAGCCGAAATGCCGTGCGCAAGGAATGCACCAAAGCTTTGCCCTGCAACGCCTTCGAACGATAGCTGGATGGTGTTGTTGGGCAGGCCCGCGTGGCCATATTTCTTCGCGACTTCGCCCGACAGCATCGCGCCTACAGTCCGGTTGACGTTCTTCACCGTGCGTTCGATTTTGACGGTCTGCCCATTTTCCAGCGCCGGCATGGCAGCCGCAATCAGATCCTGGTCCAGCGCAACGTCCAGACCGTGATCCTGCGTGATCGTCTGGTGCAGCGGTTCTCCCTCGGCGAGCACGACCTGATGCAACAGGCGCGACAGATCGACACCCTCGGCTTTCCAGTGGTGCAGCGCCTTGCTCATGTTGATCCGGTCAACCCGTCCGACCATTTCCTCAATCGTGCGGAATCCCATATCCGCCATGATCTGCCGCAACTCTTCTGCAACGAAGAAGAAATAGTTGATCACATATTCCGGCTGACCGGTAAATTTCTTGCGCAATTCGGGGTTTTGCGTCGCGACGCCGACCGGGCAAGTGTTGAGATGACATTTGCGCATCATGATGCAACCCGCCGCAATCAGCGGCGCTGTCGCGAAGCCGAATTCGTCGGCACCCAATAGAGCGCCGATGGCAACGTCCCGGCCGGTCCGCAGACCGCCATCGACCTGCACCGATATTCTCGAGCGCAGTCCGTTGAGCAACAAGGTTTGCTGCGTTTCGGCGAGACCGATCTCCCACGGAGAGCCTGCATGGGTCAGCGAGGTCAGAGGCGAAGCACCCGTGCCGCCGTCATAGCCGGAAATGGTCAGGTGATCGGCGCGTGCTTTGGAAACGCCCGCAGCAACCGTCCCGACACCGACTTCGGACACAAGTTTCACCGAAATACGCGCGCCGGTGTTCACATTTTTCAGATCGTGGATCAGCTGAGCCAGATCCTCGATTGAGTAGATGTCATGATGCGGTGGTGGCGAAATCAGACCGACGCCCGGGGTCGAATGGCGAACCTTGCCGATATTCTTGTCGACCTTGCTGCCGGGCAACTGTCCGCCTTCGCCGGGTTTGGCCCCTTGCGCCATCTTGATCTGGATATCATCGGCATTGACCAGATATTCGGCGGTCACGCCAAAGCGGCCACTGGCGACCTGCTTGATGGCAGAGCGCATGCTGTCGCCATTGTCCATGGGGATGAAGCGATCCGGTTCTTCGCCGCCTTCACCGGTATTGGATTTGCCGCCAATCCGGTTCATCGCAATCGCCAGCGTTGTATGCGCTTCCCGGCTGATCGAACCGAAGCTCATCGCGCCGGTGGCGAAGCGTTTCACGATCTCGGTTGCCGGCTCGACTTCGCTGATATCCAGCGGTTCATTGGCATTGGTCAGCTCCATCAAACCACGAATGGTCAGCAGACGTTCGCTCTGCTCGTTAACAGACTTTGCGAATTCCTCGTAATTTTTCGGATCATTGCCGCGCACTGCATGCTGCAGGTTCGCGATATTCGCCGGCGTCCAGGCATGGTCTTCGCCGCGAATCCGGTAGCCGTAGACACCGCCGACATCTAGCATGTTCCGGTAAATCGGATTGTCGCCATAGGCTTCGCTGTGCCGGGCCACGGTTTCTTCGGCGATTTCGGATAGTCCGACGCCTTCAATCATCGTCGCCGTGCCGGTGAAATATTTTTCAATAAACTCACTGGATAGACCAACGGCATCAAAAATCTGGGCACCGCAGTAGCTTTGATAGGTCGAAATGCCCATTTTCGACATGACCTTCAAAATGCCCTTGCCGATCGCCTTGATATAATTCTGTTCGACTTGCTGCGGGGTCAGCGGCAGCTCGCGGCGGACGCGGATTTCCTCGAGCGTTTCAAACGCCAGATAGGGATTGACTGCTTCTGCGCCATATCCCGCGAGAACGCAGAAATGATGCACTTCACGGGCTTCACCGGTTTCGACCACGAGCCCGGTCTGCATCCGCAGACCCTGACGAACCAGATGATGGTGAACCGCTGCGGTTGCCAGCAGCGCCGGCATCGCGATCCGGTCAGGCCCCTTGGCGCGATCGGAAAGGATCAGAATGTTACGGTCGGCGAGCACCGCTTCGGTGGCAGCCCAGCACATTTCCTTGAGCGCCATTTCCAGACCGGCCGCACCAGTGCTGGCATCCCAGCTGATATCGATGGTTTCGGTCCTGAACGCACCGTCCAGCGCTTCTTCGACCGAGCGGATCTTCAACAGATCCGCATTGGTGAGTACCGGTTGGTCAACCTCGAGTCTCTTGTGTGTGCCGGCGTCATGGCCAAGCAGATTGGGCCGCGGGCCGATCATCGAAACCAGCGACATCACCAGTTCCTCACGGATCGGATCGATCGGCGGGTTGGTTACCTGGGCGAAATTTTGTTTGAAATAATCGTAGAGCAAGCGCGGCTTACCGGACAGGACGGCAATCGGCGTGTCGGTACCCATCGATCCGATCGGATCCAGCCCATCGCTGGCCATGGGTTCGAGGAATTTGGTGACATCCTCTTGGGTGAAACCGAACGCCTGCTGGCGGTCGAGCAGCGCCGCTGGTGTATCCAGCCCGTTCGCCTTTGGCGCATCGACATCATCCAGATCATCCAGATCGAGATCTTTCAGATTATATTGTGTCGATTCCAGCCATTTTGCATAAGGTTTGGCTTCGGCGAGATCGGCCTTGATCTCTTCGTCCTCGATGATCCGGCCTTGCTCCATATCGATCAGCAGCATTTTGCCGGGCTGCAACCGCCATTTGCGGACGATATTGTCTTCCTTGACCGGAAGCACACCGGATTCTGACGCCATGATCACATGGCCATCATCGGTGACGCAGAAACGCGCCGGACGCAGGCCATTGCGATCCAATGTAGCGCCGACTTGCCGTCCGTCGGTAAAGGCGACTGCTGCCGGGCCATCCCATGGCTCCATCAAGGCAGCGTGATATTCGTAAAATGCTCTGCGATCGGCATCCATCGTCGGATCGCCGGCCCATGCTTCGGGTATCAGCATCATGACCGCATGGGGCAGTGAATAACCGCCTGCGACGAGAAGCTCCAATGCATTGTCGAGACAGGCGGTATCGGATTGGCCGTGCGGAATTAGCGGCCACATCTTGTCAAGATCGGCACCCAGCAGGTCGGACTCCATGGTCCGGCGACGGGCGTTCATCCAGTTGACATTGCCGCGAACCGTGTTGATCTCGCCATTGTGCGCGATGAAGCGATAGGGGTGCGCCAGTTTCCACGACGGGAATGTATTGGTCGAGAAACGCTGATGCACCATTGCCACGGCGGACGTGGTGAGGGGGTTGTTGAGGTCCTTGTAGAAGGATCCTACCTGATCAGCCAGCAACAGCCCTTTGTAGACGATTGTCCGGGTCGAGAAGGACGGCATGTAAAATTCAGACAGACCGGGCATGCCATTTTTTTCCGCGATCCCGTCGAGCGGATTGTGCACCTGCTTGCGGATCGCCAGGATTTTGCGCTCGAATGCATCCTGATCGGCGATCGATTCGCCTCTGCCAACGATCGCCTGGCGAATCGTCGGCATCTGGTCGAGCACTGCTTTGCCTATGCCCGTTGTGTTGATCGGCACGTCGCGCCAGCCGATCATGACTTGCCCTTCTTTGGCGATGAAACGCTCGAAATGTGCCGTGGCATATTCCGTTTCAGCCGGATCCGATGGAAGGAAGCACATGGCGACGGCATAATCGCCACTGGCAGGCAGAGTCAGGCTCTCGGATTTCGCCCAATCCCGCAGAAGCGCGTCAGGAATCTGCAATAATATCCCAGCACCATCACCCAGAAGCGGGTCGGCGCCAACGGCACCGCGGTGGTCGATATTGACCAGAATCTCGAGGCCACGTTTGACCGTGAGGTGCGATTTCTCACCTTCAATATTCGCGACAAAACCGACGCCACATGCGTCATGTTCGTTCTTTGAATCGTACAGGCCTTGCCGTGGCGGGAAACTCATATTCCGTCCTCATATTTCGATAGGATTTTTGTAATTAAGATGCTCCTAGATGGATTTTTACGCATTTTGAAGATAAGATTTATGCAGGGGGGCAAAGAAACATTGCGCCGGCCGGGGGTGTCGCTACGGATGATTGGATAATCCGAGCCAAAGATGCCACGATTTCAGGAGGATGGCCCCTACCAAATTAGGAGTGCAAAGGCCCTTTTTTTCTATCGTTTGTATGGAGATTGCCCAGATCGCCCGTTTGCGGCATGGACCTCGTCATCTAATAGATCGGCAAGTGACGGGACAATCACGTTTGAACAATATTTTCTCCATCTTCGATTTTCTGCAGGCGAAAGCGGCAGCGAACCAAAGAATCGTCCTGATCACGCTGATTGCGGTTACAGGTGCGTCGACGCGCAATCCCGGTGCACATATGGCCGTGGCAGAGGATGGCTCTTCTACCGGATCGTTCTCTGGCGGATGTATCGAAGCTGCCGTGGTTGCAGAAGCACTGGACGTCATCAAAAGTGGGATATCGCGCGAGATCAGATTTGGCGTCGACTCTCCCTATCTCGATATCCGGCTACCGTGCGGTGGCGGCATCGACCTGCTCTTCACCCCGATAGTGGACTGCACGATTGTTACCGATATTTTCGAACGGATCGAAAGCCGCGTTCCTTTGACGATCATTCTTGATGGTGAAAGCGTCCGCTGTGAAGCGATATTGGCGCACAGCACCGCTGTAGAACGTTCGGGGTCGCAGATTCTCGTGCATCATCTTCCTGCCGCCAAGCTGAACATATTGGGGCACGGGCCATCGGTCGAAAGTCTGGTGCGATTGTCGACGAGCTATGGCATCGATTGTGCGGTCCTGTCACCGGATGCCGGTGTGATAACTGCGGTTGAGGACTTGGCGACGACCGCCGAACTGCTGAAAACACCGCAAGCGACCGCTCTGCTGGACCCTGACCCATGGACAGCCTGTATTTTCTATTTTCACGATCACGACTGGGAGGCGGCATTGATGAAGCAGGCTCTGTCATCACCGGCGTTCTACGTAGGCGCAATGGGTAGCCGCAAAACCCATGCAACTCGGCTGCAGTATTTGGCCGACATCGGTGTTCCGGCGGACGAATGTGCGCGAATGGTTGCGCCAGTCGGGCTGATTCCTTCGACGCGGGACCCGGCGACACTGGCTTTGTCGACTTTGGCACAAGTGGTGGAAAGCTATCACCGGCACTTTGGGTTCAAGACATAATTAGTAAATATTGTTCCTAGTTTCTTCTGGTCACAAACTGGAATAGAGGGAACAGAATGATGACATTCTTCTCCGGGGATTAACATGAAATATAGTTTGGTTTCGGTTCTTGCGACATTGTTCATTTCGGGGGGCGCGCTGGCTCAGGATAAATCGGAAGAGCTCAAATGGGATGTCAACGCGCCCACCGGCGCGACGATCAAGCAGGTTCCGATCAACGTCGACGAAGGCAGCTGGATCGATGTCGATGTCAGCCCCGACGGTCGGAGCCTGACATTTGCCTTGCTCGGCGATATTTACACCATGCCGATTGCGGGAGGGTCTCCGACCCGGATCGCCGAGGGCCTTGCCTGGGAAGTGCAGCCGCGTTTTTCGCCCGACGGAAAACGCATTGCCTTTACCTCGGATCGTGGCGGTGGCGATAATATCTGGATCATGAATCGCGATGGCAGCGACAAACGACAGGTCACCAAGGAAGAATTTCGACTGCTCAACCAGCCGAGCTGGAGCCCCGACGGCCGCTATGTCGTTGCGAAAAAACACTTCACCACCGGTCGTTCGCTTGGCACAGGCGAAATCTGGATCTACCATGTCTCCGGCGGCGGCGGGGTACAACTGGTCAAGAAGCCTAGCGAGAAGCATCAAAAGGAACTCGGCGAACCGATCTACGCGCCCGATGGCAAAGCAGTCTACTACACGAGGAATATCACGCCCGGCGGTACGTTCATCTATGCGCAGGATAGCAATAGCGACCTGTTCAACATCGAAAAATATGATCTGGAAACCGGCGAAGTCACGACAGCTGTGTCCGGCCTCGGCGGATCGGTGCGTCCCAATCCGTCTCCCGACGGCAAAAAAATCGCTTTCGTCCGCCGCGAGATGATTAAGTCCAAGCTTTATGTAAAAGACCTGGTGTCCGGCATTGAACGCAAGATCTATGACGACCTTGATCAGGATGTGCAGGAAACCTGGGCAGTGACCGGCGTCTATCCCAATATGGACTGGACTCCCGACAGCCGCGAAATCGTCTTCTGGGCCGGTGGCAAGATCCGGCGCGTAGCGGCTGACGGCAGCGCTTCCTCGGTGATCCCGTTCCAGGTCAGCGATACTCGCGGCGTTGCCGATGCCCCGCATCCGAAAATCCCGGTAGCGTCCGATAGTTTCACCACAAAAATGCCGCGTTTTGCTGCAGTATCGCCGGACGGCCGGACCGTCGTTTTTGAAAGTCTGGGCAAGCTTTACTCCAAGCCGACGAGCGGCGGGACGGCCAAGCGGCTGACTAGCGGTGCGGAACGCGAGCTGTTCCCTTCATGGTCGCGCGACGGTCGTTTGATCGTCTTTGTCGGCTGGACCGATGCCGGGCTGGGCCAGATCAAGACCGTATCGGCAGGCGGCGGGTCTTCGCGCACCATCACCAGCCGGCCCGGCCACTATGCCCGCCCGCATTTTTCCCCCGACGGCAAAAATATCGTCTTCGAGATGAAGGAGGGTGGCTATATGACCTCGCCCGACTGGTCGGTGGAGGATGGCGTCTACCGTGTGCCAGCCAGCGGCGGTGCACCCGTGCGGGTGGTCAAGGGGGCCGCCGGTCCGCAATATGGCGCGTCC
>JGI24528J20060_1000060_pt1 | contig 28843 bp, 24 predicted proteins | sample LinPmetageLP54_FD_20060 | JGI IMG/M metagenome (IMG submission 20060)
ATCCTTGTCAGCGACAACCAGGACGAACATCATGGCGACGCCGTTATGACCGATTCTTATCTTGGTTGTCGCGTTGATCATCCTGTTTGTCGCGCTACAATCAAGTGTTCTCTGTCCTACAGTCCCGATTCTGTCCAGCGCGCTAGAACCTTCTTCACGTAGTCGCGGGTTTCCCGATATCGAGGAATACCTTTGGCTCGCTGCACCGCATTCGGTCCGGCATTATATGCCGCTAGCGCCAAGTGAATTCCGCCAAATTTGTCCAACATTTGCCTTAAATAGCGGGCACCGCCGTTAATGTTGGCCACAGGGTCATAGCGATTGCGTACCCCAAGGTCCGAAGCTGTTCCTGGCATAAGTTGGGCCAGACCAACAGCACCCGCTGGGCTTACAGCCATTGGATTATACCGTGATTCCTGCCAAATTAGAGCGTCGAGCAACCCAAAGGGGAGGGCGTGTTTCCTTTCCGCTGCCCGGATGGAGGATATATAGATAGTCCGCCTGGACGAAGCAGTTCGGCTGAGCCTTGAAAGCTTTCTCTTTTGTAGATTGGTTCTGGCATCATCATGAACTGCAGATGTTCTGGGGATGGTTTGCAATGGATTTGCTGGCTGCCAAATTCCATGCTGGAATAGCTGAAACGTTGAATTTTCATCGGCCTGCTGATCCCCAAGTTCCGTTGTAGGACCGCCATTGCTTTCCTGTAAACTCACATCTTGTGCCCATGCCACGCTCGAGCACAGCGTAATCGTAAGCAGCCCTATTGATAGCATCTTTGCCAAAATTCATCTCCATCTTGTATCGAATCGGATGAGAACATAAATAGAACATATAGCTGTAGGAAAGTGTTTTCTTACGTGTTGAAGAGGGGAGGCTGCCGGGAAGGGGAGAACTGGCGCAGATGCAAGGAACTCCTCAATGTCCCGTAACGTCCTAACTAATCCCACATCATCCATCGAGAATACAGAGGTGGCTCGGTTTGTTTGCACAGCGATTGGCAAAAGATAAGCGGATCGTCTGCCGTTTGTTTCCTCAATATTCCGATATGGGGTGTCATGCAGGGAGGGCGTAGCCCGACCGGAATGACACCCCATATCGGTTGCCAAATTCATGCTGCCATTTTCACAGGTAGGTTGTCAAAATATGTTTGATCGGGCGTCTTGGCGGCAAGGCTCGAATGCGGTCTTCTCCCATTGTAAAAGCCCAGATACCTGCCGATCGACGACCGGGCTTCGCTGACCCCGCCATAGGCGTGCAAGGGTTTTGTCTATCTCGTTGCCATCGTCGACTGGTTCAGTCGCAAGGTTCTCTCATGGCGACTATCGATCACGATGGAGGCTGATTTTTGCGTCGAGGCCCTGGAAGAAGCACTGGCCCGCTATGGCAACCCTGAGATATTCAACACCGACCAGGGCAGTCAGTTCACCAGCATGGCTTTCACCAGCGTGCTGCTGCGCGAAAAAATCGCCATCAGCATGGACGGCAGGGGTGCATGGCGCGGCAACGTCATTGTAGAACGGCTCTGGCGTTCAGTGAAGTATGAGGAGGTTTACCTGGCCATCGGGATGTAGGTGATGTCTGTAGCCCACACCTGACCCGGCCGCACGATCGGCAGTCCTCGCAGCAAATAGGGGTAGATCTTATGCCCTGGAGCCGGCTTCGAAGTGTTCGGGCGGCGGTAGATGGCTTCGATCGCCATCTTCTTCATCAAGCTGGCGACATGCAGGCGGCCGATCTTGATGCCCTCCTGGCGCAGAAGATCGCGCAGCATTCGGCTGCCTGCATACGGGAACTCCAGGTGCAGCTCATCGATCCGCCGCATGATCGCCAGATCGGCAGGCGATACCGGCCGAGGCAGGTAATACACGCTGCCACGGCTGATCCTCAATTCCCGGGCCTGCCGCACGAGCGGCAATGCGTGCTTGCGATCGATCATCGTTTTGCGCCCGGCAACAGTCCGGCTTTCCCGAGCGCTCCGGCCAAAAAATCATTCACCAGCGTCAACTCGCCAATCTTGGCGTGCATCGTCTTTACGTCGATCGCCGGCTCTGCCGCTGCGCTACCGCCGTCCGATCCGAAAACACCCGCAGCCCCTTCCAGCAACTGAGTGCGCCAGGCCGTGATCTGGTTTGCGTGAACGTCAAACTGCTGCACTAACTCAGCCAGCGTCTTCTCACCCTTCACCGCAGCCAATGCCACCTTTGCTTTAAATGCCGGACTGTGGTTCCGGCGTGGTCGTCTGCTCATATACGCTCCTGTCATGCGGCCGCCTTGGCCGCCGTTAGACAGAAAATCCACTTATCCCGCTGTGCAGTTTTCCCGAGCCACCTCTCCCCTCTTCAACACCCGTCAGGTGACAAGTGCGTAAAGAGAAACCTCCAGTTTTGTCTGGAAAACGAATCCCATATTCGTTTTCAATCCGGATCGGTTGCGGCAAACATTGCGATGCCGTTTCGGCAAAGGAGAAATGTAATATTTACTTAGCAGCCCGACCCGGAAATCAATGCTATCGCATCAAAAGCTATTCAACCTCAACTCGATGCCAAATGTCCTTCCGCGAGAAAGCGGCGCAAGTGTGCCGCCGAGCGGTACCGGCCCCAAGATGTCCGGAAGCAGCGTATCGCCGCCATGCTGCACATCGTTGGTCAGGTTCTTACCATAGAGTGTGAAAGTCATATCCCCATCCATGAGCGCGAACGAAACGCTGGCATCAATCCGGTCAGATGGGTTTAAAAAACCGAGATTATTGTCGGTAAGCGCCGCACCATCACGATGTGAATAGGCGACCCGGCCAGTTAGGGTACCAAAGTCCATTTCTTGTTCGGCGATCAGCCCGATATTACCGGTCCAGTTAGCGAGGCGCGGAATCTGCAGAGAAGCATCATCTGTATCAATTACTCCGTCGCCATTGAGGTCAAACACCACGTTTTTATAGTCACCGTCGACATATCCGAGAGAACCTTCAAGCAATAAGCCAGGAAGAATTTCAATCTGGCCGTCGATCTCAACGCCCCAGATGGTAGCATCGGCAGTGTTCCGAATAACCTGAACGATACCCGCAATCGGATCAGTCAAGAGAATTTCACGCTGCAGGCTTTCCATTTGGTTATAGAAGACCGCAAAGTTCAGACGCGAGCGCGGCATGGGCTCAGACTTAAAGCCCAACTCAAAGGAATCGATCTGTTCATCCTGAAACGGACCAGGTCCAAAATTAACCTTATCAGCGGCTGTATTACGCAAGTTGAAACCACCGGCCCGATAGGCCCGCGCCCAATGCGCGTACATTCGTGCATCCGGACTGAATTCATAGCCAATACCGATCTTGGGTGACCAGTTCGACGTTTGGAATATATCCACGAAATCGAATGCGCAAGTTCCCGCGATGACATTACAAGGGGTATTCACATTATTAACGAGTGATGCGACTTGGGCATCTTTTGTTTCGTCAGCATAGCGGATACCGGCGTTGATCGAAAAACTATCGGTCAGGTCTATGTCAACCGCGGCGAAGACGCCGAATGTCTCCTGATCTACTATACCACCGCCATGCTGTGTCAGTGCCGGTACGCCTGTTGGCGTCAGCGCACCAAGCAGATCGCGTCCTTCTGTATATACCAGTTTCTGTGAGAAATAATAGATACCTGTCGTCAAATCGACCATGTCGCCAAAGCGTCCATTAAATCGCAGTTCGTTCGATATCTGGTTCTGCTTTGTTGCAAAGTCCCCATGAAACAGTGACAGTGGAGTGCCGTCAATGTCGCTGCGAGCCGTCTGTTCATATTCGCGCCAACCGAAAACATTGACAATAGAACCGCCATCACCAATATTGACATCAACGTTGATCGTAGCAATCACTTGGTTCCAACTTGTATCGAAAAAGCCGAGCTCATCAATGGAGAAATCAAAGCTCTCACGGCTGAACCTTCCGGAAGTGCCCGGAGGATTTAAAGGTGCCGCCTCTACCCCACGTCCGTTTATATGGTTTTGGTTGGCAGGTCCCTGACCATCGGCTTCACCGTGCTCAAATTTCAAGGTGAAATTACCAATATCGTTAGGTGTTACTTTGATTGCGGCGCGTACGATAACTGTTTCAGACTCACCAAAAGTCTCTGTTTCGCCGGAGGCCAACGTATTTTTGAACCAACCATCATCCTTATTGTAATAGAGTGCCAATTTGGCGGACAGCTTGTCTTCAACAATCGGGCCGGTGACCGTGCCCATGGCATAATAATTTCCGCCTGTCCCGCGGAGACCAGATTCGGCGATTAGTTTTGCTGTTGTCTGAAATTCATTCTTAGGGTCAGCGGTATTTAGCAATACTGCGCCACCAGTCACGTTCCTCCCAAACAAAATGCCCTGTGGACCGCGCAGTACTTCCACGCTTTCCAGATCAAATGTGTCAAATACAACGCCTCCATTTATCCCCAGATAGACGCCGTCGACAAATACACCGACAGCTGGATCGATCGAAGGAATCGATGAATTCACTCCGAGGCCGCGTATAGCAAAATTCGCAACGCCTTTCGTAGTGCCGACCTCATCAAGTGCAACATTCGGCATTTTGAAACTAAGACTAGAAATGTCGCGTACTTGCAGAGCATCCAATGTTTCTGAGCCATAGGCTGTAATTGCCAACGCGGCATCCTGCACATTCTCACCGCCAGCCTTTTTAGTGCCGGTGACAACAATCACATCGTCCAGAAAAGTAAAACCGCCGGATGACTGATCTTGATCAGAGGTTAACTGATCTGTTTCCTGAGCTTGTGCCATTCCTGCCGTCGACAGAGCCAGCGCAGCTATTACAATAACGGACGCACTGCGCAAATAAACAAATCGCATGATTTTTCCCCCTAATACACTTTTATAATCTTCTAAGATGCAGAACTTAAACAAACTGATCAGCGGTGCAACTGATGCCACTATTCAATGAGCGCCAATCCACCGTCTTTGCTCACTAACCATTTCGTCAATCAATTCCTGCCGATGTTCATTATGTAAAGGTGCCTCACCAAGAAAATCGTTGGACACAGACGCAAAACGTGGTGCAGCAATGGCTTGTCTAAAGCCGAGACTGTCATCAAATATGCCGCGTTCCTTATTATGAGGGTGATCCGCAGCGTCGGTAGGGCTTGTCACCAAACCAAAACAGGCATCGCTTCCTTCCAAAAGTTCGCACCAATGCGCGCTCGGTTGAGAAGCAAACAAATCGCTTAGCCGTTTGGCTTGATTGGCCCATGCGTTCTTATCGAACTGGTGTTCATACACGGGATCGTCTGTAAGGTTCAACAGATCCAGTAGCACCGAATAGAATTTTGGTTCGAGACTTCCTAACGTTATATATCGACCATCAGCACATCGGTAACTGTTATACCAGGGCGCTCCGTCCAGAGCGCTTTGGCCTCGTTCCGGTTGCATCAAACCCTTCGGCAAAAGGTCGAACACCAAATTCATCATATGAGCCGACCCGTCCACAATCGCCGCATCAATGACATCGCCCTTGCCAGTTGTGCGCGCCCGGATAATCCCTGCCAGAAGACCAATGGTCAGGTAATTGGCACCGCCGCCGACATCCCCGACAAGGCCGGGCGGCGGCAGGGGCTTTCCGCCCGCAGGGCTAGCATACCACATGGCGGAACTGACAGCCACATAGTTGAGATCGTGACCGGCCGCCTGTGCCAATGGTCCATCCTGTCCCCATCCGGTAATTCGGCCATAGACCAGCCGAGGATTGCGTTTCATACAGGCATCGGGACCAAGGTTCAGACGCTCCATTACACCAGGACGCATCCCCTCAATCAGAGCGTCCGCTCCCTCGATCAGATTCATCAACAGCTCTTGGTCATCCGAATTCTTGAGATCAAGCGCAATGGAACGTTTCCCGCGTTTCAATATACCAATCGGCATTGTCGAGCCGGGATCACTACCTTTTTCCTTGCGCTCGATCAGTACGACATCGGCGCCAAGATCGGCCAGATGCATACCACTAAAGGGCCCCGGTCCGATCCCCTCCATTTCAATTATCCTGATGCCGCTGAGCGGCCCCTGTCCCATTGTCATTGTCCCATTCACCGGAATGCGGAAATGCCGGTCAAACCCCGAGCGATCAAGAGCTTCTGAATTTCCGTAGTGCCGTCAGGAATGGGTGTAATCATGGCTTCGCGGGCCAATCTCTCGACGATGAATTCCTTCGTTAGGCCATTGCCGCCATGTATCTGAACCGCCTGGCGCGTAGCCTCCACTGCTATTTCCGTGCCGTACCATTTCGCCATAGCGCATTCGACATCACAGCGCTGACCTGCGTCAATCATAGATGCCGCCCGAAGCGCAAGCAATCGCGCAGCATCAATCTGGGTTGCCATGGTCGCAATCTTGTCGGCGATCAGTTGATGTCCGGCAATTTGTTTGCCATGCTGGACGCGATCCTGTGCATATTTAATGGATTCTTCCAGTGCCCGTCTGGCAATGCCATAGCCCCAAGCCGCGACATGGATGCGCGCCCGTTCAAACAGGGTCAGTGTATTTTTCAACCCGCTACCAATTTCGCCGATTGTATTGCTGACCGGCACCCGCACATCATTCAGAAATATCTGTGAAGTTGACTGGCTGTTCAGTGCTATTTTGGGAATGCCGCGCACCTCATAGGGATGCTCTTCCCGATCAAGCAAAATGTGCGTCAGCTGATTTTCATCCGAGCGGCATGTACAGATGAAAAAGTCAGAATATTCTCCATTTGTGATCCAGGTTTTCTCTCCGTTTATAATCCAGTCATTGCCATCACGCACGGCGCGGGTCTTGACGCCCGACACATCCGATCCGATATCTGGTTCCGATATGCCAACCGCACCTATTATCTCACCGCGCAGCATCGGGCCGGCATATCGTGATTTAATATGATCCGGCGCGAGCCTCAGGAGCATCGACGTGGCAGCGGCATTAACCAGCGCGACGATCGCCAAATCGCCGGAGGAATATGCCAGCTCTTCAATCAGCTGTACATGCAGGCGCCAGGACAGGCCCAGCCCGCCATCCGATTCCGGCTGGGGCGCGTTGACAATGCCAAATTCCCCTAGCTGCATCATCCATTCACGGATATTTTCCTTGGGATAGAAAACATCGCCTAGCTCCTTCAACTCCGGCTCAAGCCGCTCATCCAGAAAACGCCGCAGACCGTCTATCGCAAGACGTTCATCTTCATTGAACATGAAACCAATGTTGCTCATTATGCTTCCACCTTTCCCAAAATATTGATTACAGCTGCGCCTTCTTCGATACCGACCAGGCCGCCGCTATTTTCGTGAATGGCGTGCCGCGCATTTTCGACTTGCCGTTTGCCCGCCTCTCCGCGCAATTGCGTAACCAGTTCGTGAAGTTGTCCAAGGCCCGTCGCGCCGATCGGATGTCCTTTTGATTCCAATCCACCCGACGGGTTGATGGGTATCCTGCCGCCTACCGTAAAATCGCCGCGTTCCGCCGCCGGACCCGCCTCACCCAGAGGAGCAAGCATCAGGTTCTCCGCATGCATCAACTCTCCGATAGCAGTCGCATCATGGACTTCGGCGACATCCATATCATCGGGGGAACGGCCAGCCATCTGATAGGCTTTTTGCGCCGCCAGCCGGGCCATGTGGTTTTCCGGTTCGTCAGCGGTCCTTTCGGCATTGCCGCTCATCGATACGCTAGCTAGGATTTCCACAGCGCGGGACTTGTCCATGCCCAGCTTCTTCAGCCCCTCTTCATTGCAAATAACCGCGGCAGCAGCACCATCGGAAATGGGTGCGCACATTGGCAAGGTCAGCGGATAGGTAATAGGCGGCGCAGCCAGCACCTCCTCAATCGAATAGGCCTGACGATATTGCGAATATTCATTATGCACCGAATGTTCATGGTTTTTGGCAGCGATGGCCGCGATCTGCCGCTGCGTCGTTCCATTACGCTTCATGTGGTTGAGCCCAAAGGCCGCATAGACCTTCATGAAAATACTATAGGGCCGTTCCGATTCGGACCCTTCGGGGCATTCCATGCCTTTGCCAAGACTAACAAGGCGCTCAATATTTTCATCGACCGTGGCCACGTCCCAAGCGCCATCAAACACCGCAAACATTTTTTTCTTGTCAGGAACATTCATTTTCTCAACACCGGCGGCCAAAATAATGTCGTGCATGCCGGAGCCAACCCCCTGCACGGCCAGATGGAAGGAAGACGAGCTCGACGCGCAAGCATTCTCTATGTTGAAGACAGGTATTCCAGACAGGCCAATCTGGCCCAGCGCCACCTGCCCGGGAATGAATGTTTGCCCTTGCAGGAAACCTTGTGTCGAGCTTGAATGATAAACCGCTTCAACGTCAGACTTATGGCCGCCCGCATCACCGAGAGCAGTGCTAATGGCCGTGTCAAGCAACTGCCTTATGCTTTGGTCAGGGTGTCGGCCGAATTTTGTCATGCCCACACCGACTATATATGCCTTTTCCATTGTCGAAAGTTCCCTCTAATCTTTTTTCCGGAAAACCGGCGCGATCATTTTCCCGTATATTCTGGTGCCCGTTTCTCGCTAAAGGCAGACAGGCCCTCTAGAAAATCGGCGGATTTGGAATGCTCTGCTAATAGCCGGGTTTCCAGCGTCAGCGCATCGCGCGGATTGAGCTGACGACCATCCGCCACCATCTGTTTCATGCGATGCAGAACCAAGGGACTTTTCTGCGCCAGATTATCGGCGAGCTTCATTGCTTCGTCCATCAGGCTCTCATCGTCATGGACGGCGCTGACGAAGCCAAGGTTTTCAAATTCCTCCGCTGGCCAGTTTTCACCTGAAAAAAGCAGCAGATTAGCCTTCTTCTCACCAATAAGCCGCGGCATGATCGTGCCCCCACCACCACCCGGCAGCACACCGAAATTGGAATGGCTGTCGCCCAATCGTGCGCTACGGGCGGCAAGGACGATATCGCAGGCAATAGCCATTTCCAGACCTCCGGCAAGCGTGAATCCATTCAGCGCCGCAATTGTTGGTTTAGGCAGTTCCCGCAATTGGTGGAATATCTCCTGGATAGTACCAAGAAAGGATAAAAATTCCTTCGCATTGCCTGCCTGGGCTTCGGCAAGAACGCCTTTCAGATCCGCCCCGCAACAAAAGGCACGCCCCGCTCCCGTTATGATTAGCACACGCAAACCGTCATCTTCTGCAACGACGGAAACCGCACTGGAAAGTTCGTCCACCATTGCCCCCGAAAGCGCATTCATCGCCTTAGGCCGGTTCAATGTTATGCAGGCAATGGCATCGCGAGTTTCAAATTTTATTGTTTCATAAGCCATCGGTCATCATATCCCGTCCATGATAAGGCAAAAGACGCATTCAACTGCGCTGCCGAATACTGACAATTATAGCGAAAGCCTGCGTTTGACATGCGATTGACTCGCCATTGCACGCCAAAATAGCGTCAACAAAACCATCGGACGATTGAAACTTGCTGTTATTCGGATTTCAGCTTTGATTTTTCGAGATACTCGTGCGGTGACCGACCGGTCAATCTTCGAAATGCACGCGAAAAGTTGCTGGAGTCGTTATATCCTAAAAGATAGGACATTTCCTTGATCGAATGACGTCCGGAACGCAAATACCGGATAGCGAGATATTTACGCATACCGTCAAGCACCGCGTTAAAAGTTGAACCTTCATTCTGTAACTGCCGTTGGAGGCTTCGATTGCTCATACCAAGTGCGCTTGCAATTGTGCGGATCGACACGTCACCATCGGGCAGCATATTTACAATGGCTGACTGAATCCGAGGAATGATTTGCTCATCATCAAATCGGGCGATATATTCCGTTGCAATCTGATCATGAGCACGGACAAACTCTGGATTGAACCCTCGCAATCGTTGGTTAGAATCGGATTCGGAGACGTGCAGTTCGAGCCGTTCGCACCCATATTCGATGGGACAGCAAAAATAATCATCAAACTCGGCAGATGCGAATTTAGGTTTAGGTCGGGGCATACGCACCAAAATCGGCGAAAAGTTTGACCGATAAACCATCCTTGCAAATCGCAGAACAGTTGCCAAAAATGCATCCTCCCTCGTCGGAGGCAGTTTTTCTCGTATTGTTAACGAAAAAACTAACCGCTTATCACGGATCTGTGTGCTGGCATTACCCGCCTGCGAAATTAATTGGAAAAACCGTTCGTATCTTACGAAGAAAGAATTCAGAGTGCGACTGGCAAACAGTGAATATCCTAATGCGTGCATGGAGCCCGGTGTAAGGCGTGCGCCGAGCTTCAAGCCAATCGCTTCATCGCCTGTAATTCTCTGAATAATCTCGTAAAACTTGCTCACCTGCCACGAAGGAACACGCGCATTGGGATCATTCAAAAGCTCAGGATTGATTCCTACTTCTTGCAGAATTTCATTGGTGTCAAACTCCGAATAGAACTCGTCAACAATCGCAACCAAGTGGATCAGCCACGTAGCAATGACTGTCACTTTAGCTGTCGGGAATTCCGCTTCGCCCTCCAATTTTTCTCTCCTATTTCAAGCACTAGATTTTTTATTGAGATTGATACGAGTTTTTCAAACGACATAATAAGCAAGCATATGTCCTCGGGCGGATACTCGTACCCTAAAAACAATGCGCTGACACTATACTATACCCCGTCTACATACTATACCCCGTCTACCTCAGGATCCGAAAATCTGCGGGATTGATGACGCGAAAGTTGTTGGTGACCTGATCGCGGAAGGCGTGCCATTGTTTCGGCACGTTTTGAGTTAGGAACCCCAGGATCGCTGCCCTAAATTCGCGCGCCGTTGCGTAGCCTTGGTTATGGGTGATGTTTTAGTGCATCACTCCCCAGAGTCGCTCGATCGGATTGAGGTGGGGGCTGTAGGTCGGCACGAAGTGGAGCCTGATCCGCTGGCCTTTTCGGACCAGCCATTCCTGCGCCAGCCGGGCATGATGGTAGCGGGCGTTGTCGAGGAAGACGTGGATCAACCGCCGCGACGGATGGGTGGCAAGGATCGCCATGAGCAGCAGGATCGTGCTTTGCGCATCGACGGTGAGGACATCGAGCATCTGGGTCTTGCCGGTCTCGAGGTCGATGGCGCCATGAATATTCACCCGGTCACGACCGCTGCTGGGCGTGATCGCTACCGCCTCGCCCGTGGGTGCCCAGCAGCCCACCGCACGGACCTGATGGGTCGGATGAACGGCGTCGACGAACGCTACTGCCTCGTCGTTCTTAAGGCCGCACATCAGCCGGTCATAGTCTGCGATGAACGTCGCTTGCTTGGCCGCGTCCAGCTTGCCCGACACCATCGCAGGCTTGCGGTACGAAAGCTTCAGCCGATGCAGCAGCGCGATCAGCCCCGCGTGGCTGTACTCAATGCCAAAACTGTCGACGATCCACGCGCCGATCGTGCGCGCGTTGCGTGGCAGGCTGGCGCTGACCCACGTAAACAGCGCATCTTCCTGTTCCGCAGAAAGCCGGCTGTGACTGCCCCCAACATCGAAGACCACAAGGCCGGTCAGGCCATGCTCGTCATAAAGTCTGTGCCAGGAGCGAGCCGTGTCATCGTCGATCAACAAAGCCTCCGCCACCTCCTGGCAGCTCCATCCCTTGTCCAGCAGAATGATCGCATTGGCACGGCGCGCCGCGCGCGCTTCACTCAGCCCATCCCGCGCCAGAGCTCGTAGCTCAAGCCGTTCTGCTTTGCTCAGAAAACCACTGCGGATCATGCCCCAATACAGAATCGCTTCCCGACTATAACGCAACCGCTATTTTTTCGGATACTCAAGGAGTCGGGGTATATCGTTCTGAAATTATGAGCATAGCGTTGCGTGCCCGAAGACGACAGATTGGCACAGTCTGACCAATGTTACACCAAGATTTTTTGTGCCAAAGCTCCTAAATTTAATCGAGTTTGGAGGCGGGCAAACTGGAGTGCGCCTAACAATTTCAGCGAAAGCTCTAATGATAATGTCAATCGGTAAAAATTTTAAATTGCTGGGTAGGGAAGGCAAATTAATATCCAGCTCTACGGCGAGATCGTGTCAATCGGCATTGGTCATAAAGTCGGCATTCGACTTCCCGGGTGCTATATCTAAAACAAGTGGAAATATAAAAATGGACCGTTTCGATAATTTAGCGAGGGTGATGACTAATGCAACTTAAACGGAAGATAGTAGTCATTACGGGTGGGGCATCCGGTCTCGGCGCCGCTACTGCACGATACTTTGTTGAACATGGTGCCAAAGTTTCACTTTTCGATCTGAACGAGGAAGCAGGCCAGAGTCTGTGTGCAGAACTGGGGGCGGAAAACGCCATATTTCATAATGTTGACGTAACTAATGATACCCAGGCGAAGGAGGCGATCGAAAAGACCGCTGCAAAATTTGGCACTATTCACATCAACATTAACGCGGCCGGGATACCAGCACCAACAAAAATTCTCGACCGCGAAGGCAATGCCTGCGACCTTTCAAAATTTGCCAAAGTGGTAAATGTCAACCTTATCGGCTTGTTCAACGTCATGAGCAAATGCGTTGCTGTGATGGTCAAAAACCCTACAGAAAATGACGGGGAGCGTGGAGTCGTTATCAATGTCTCTTCCGGTGCGGCCTATGAAGGCCAGATCGGGCAAGCTGGCTATTCGGCATCCAAGGCCGGTGTCATTGGCCTCAATTTACCCGCCGCGCGGGAACTGGGTGCCCACGGTATCCGAGTCAATGCTATCGCCCCGGGTTTGTTCGGGACGCCCATGATTATGGGATTGGGAGGAAAGATTGTTTCTTCACTCATCGAAATGGTGGAGGCGCCCAAGCGGCTTGGCGATATGCGTGAATTCGCCCATAGTTGCCAGTATATCGTCGAAAATGCCTATTTAAACGGTGAGACCATCCGGCTTGATGCTGCAACGCGCCTGAGGGCCAGATAACATCGGAAACTTTGAAATGAAATCGAAACTCACTCCATCAAATACACAAACGCTTTCTACTGGGTCTTTCAACTACAGCCGGATCATGCAAGGACTGGTCGACACATTCGGTGATCGCGAAGCGATCGTGAATATCGAACGCGGGCGCCGATTAACCTTTCGCGAATATCACGAGTTGACCAACCGATTTGCTCACGTCTTACATGGTCCGTTGGGATTGGGCACTGGCGACCGATACGTCTGTTTGCTCGACAATGACAATCTGTCACTTTTCCATTGGGGGTCGGCAGCCAAAGCTTTGGCCACCTGCTGCCATGGTAATTTCCGTGACAGCTTAGAAACCCACATGAGACAGGTCGAGATAACTGGTCCTAAAGTTGCTTTCATCGAAAATTCCTTAGTCGAAACCCACGCTGAGCTACTTACGCAACGCGGCATTCAAGTGGTGGTGGTTGATCGACTGGAAGAAAAAAGGGATGGTATATTGGAACTGCCGAGCTTGTTGGCAGAGGCTCCAACACATAATACAGACGTAGAAATTGATGATAGAACGCATATTGTTTTGATGCGCTTTACCGGCGGCACGACAGGCGATAGCAAATGCGCAAAATATACTGCAGACAATATTATGGCCTGTTCAGAGAGCTTTCTAACATTGCCAGGTCATGATTTTGATCCAGACAGCCGGATGCTCCATATCGCACCGTTGAGTCATGCCAGCGGTATGATGTTGCAGCCAACCTTGTTTCGCGGCGGTTGTACGGTGACTATGAACCAGCCCGATCTGGAGCGCTGGTGTGAGCACATTGAAAAAGAACGGATCACTCATGCGTTTGTTGTGCCAACAATCGCTTATCGCTTGCTGGAGATGCCGGAGGCTGAGAGATATGATCTCTCGACGCTTAAAACAATTTTCTATGGAGCCGCGCCAATGAGTCCGGCCAAGGCCAAGAAATTAGTTGCCAAATTTGGTCCGCTTTTCATGCAAGTATATGGTTCCACCGAACATCTCGTGGCGACCCTGTTTTTGGGCAAGGCAGAACATGTCGGAGATACGCAGACGGAAAAGAGGCTGGCATCGGCCGGACGGCGGAACGCGGGGGTTGAGGTGACCATTTGCGATGATGACGGCAACCCCGTGCTGCAGGGTGAAGTTGGCGAATTATATCTCCGGTCCCGGGGTACATGCCAGGGTTATGAAGGCAATCCAGAAAAAACAGCGGAAGAATTTTTCCAAGGTTACTGGAAGTCTGGCGATCTAGGCTATTCCGATGAAGCTGGATATTGCTATCTGGTTGACCGAAAAAAAGACCTGATAATCACAGGTGGATTCAACGTCTATGCGAACGAGGTGGAAGCCGCAATTAATTCTCATCCCTGTGTAACAATGTCAGCCGTGGTCGGCATCCCTGACGAAGAATGGGGGGAGGCTGTCCACGCAGAAGTCATCCGAAATGGAGTGACGGAAGTGCACGAGCAAGAACTGATCGACCATGCAAAAAGTCTGATCGGTTCGGTTAAGGCTCCCAAAACGGTCACTTTTGTGGATGAATTGCCAACCACTACGGTTGGTAAGGTTCTCCGCAAAAATGTGAGGGCTAAATATTGGGAAAAGCATACTCGGCAGATAGCCTAGTCACCTGAATCTGAAGTTCGGCTCATTGTTTTTTGACAGAAGCGTTTGACGGCGGCGAGGATTTCGTCGGCGGATTTGACCCATTTGTAGGGTTTGGGATTTTCATTATGTGCTGCGATGAAGGCGACAATGTCGGCTTCGAGTTCTGCCGTTGATCGATGGACACCGCGTTGCAACTGCTTGCGCGTCAACTCTGCAAACCAGCGTTCGACCTGATTGATCCAGGATGCCGATGTCGGCGTGAAGTGAACATGCCAATGCGGGCGGCGCGCCAGCCAGGCCTTGACCTTTGGCGTCTTGTGGGTGGCGTAGTTGTCCATCACGAGGTGTATGTCCGGTCCTTCGGGTATCTCGGCGTCGATTCTCTTGAGGAAGTCGAGGAACTCGGTGGCCCGGTGCCGCTTGTAGCATTTGCCGATCACGGCGCCGGTGGCGATGTCGAGCGCAGCGAACAAGGACGTCGTACCATTGCGGATGTAGGTATGTGTTCTGCGTTCGGCCACACCGGGTGCCATAGGCAAGACCGGTTGCTCACGGTCCAGCGCCTGGATCTGGGATTTTTCGTCTACGCACAGCACGACCGCCCGGTTTGGCGGCGACAAATAGAGGCCGACAATATCCTGCACCTTATCGACGAACAAAGGGTCGGTAGACAGTTTGAACGTCTGTGAGCGGTGCGGTTGCAGGCCAAAGGCAGACCAGATCCGCCGGATGGTAGTGTGCGACAGCCCGGTCTCGGCTGCCATCGTGCGGATTGACCAATGGGTGGCATCCTTCGGCGTGCTGTTCAGCGTGCGCTCGATCACCTGAGCCACCTGCGCATCTGATACCGTTCGTGGTCGTCCCGAACGATATTCGTCGGTCAGCCCTTCAATGCCATCCTGTACAAACCGCCGTCGCCATTTGCCAACTGTGTGCTCGTGGACACCGAGGCGTTGCGCAACTTCCTTGCTCTGCAATCCCTCCGCGCATAGCAGAATCATCCGGCATCGATCCGACAACGAGCGCGGCACCTTGTGCCTGCGAACCTGCCCTTCAAGAAAAAAGCGGTCCTCGCCGCTCAATACGACCAAACCCGCCTGCCTGCCTACCATTACCAATGCTCCTGTCTGTTCAAACAGAGCATATACAATGATACTTACTTCAATTCCAGATGACTAGGGTCAGGACTCATTAATTGAGCCAGAAGATGACGGTAGCTGCGATAGCGATGGCGGACATGAAGGTGTGCGCGCATCGGTCATAGCGGGTGTGGATACGCCTCCAGTCCTTGAGGCGCCCGAACATATTCTCGATTTTGTGACGCTGCCGGTAGAGGGTTTTGTCGAAGTCAGCGGGTAATATTCGCCCCTTTCGCGGCGGGATACACGGCGTGATGCCTTTGGCCTGCAGGGCGGCGCGATACTCGTCGCTGTCATAGCCTTTGTCCCCGATCATTGTAGCGCGACAAACAGGATGATCAACGCGACAACCAAGATAAGAATCGGTCATAACGGCGTCGCCATGATGTTCGTCCTGGTTGTCGCTGACAAGGATTAATTTTGAGTTTGGTTGTCGCTGCGCGACAGCTCGTCCGATTTTGCTGGACTGAGCGTTGCCGGGCATGGAGTGCCCGGCAACATTTTGATGAGGCAACGCCTCAGGATTCGGTACCATTTGTTGGTGAGGCAACGCGAGTGCCCTTGATTGTCGCGCGTGTTGGTGGTCGGCCAGCGCCGTGTTGCTTGCGATCGAGAGCGGCGCGCCTTCGGTAACTGTCGACGTTCATTTCGAAGATTGTCGAGTGATGAACAATGCGATCGACGGCTGCCAGCGTCATGGCGGGGTCTGGGAAGATTCGATTCCAGTCGCCAAAAGGCTGGTTGGCGGTAATCAGGAGCGATCGCCGCTCGTAGCGGGCACTGATGAGCTCGAAGAGAACGGAGGTTTCCGCCTGATCCTTGCTGATGTACGCAAAATCGTCGAGCACCAGTAAATCCACGCGGTCGAGCTTGGCGATGGCCGCTTCGAGTGCCAGCTCCCGTCTGGCGACCTGCAGCTTCTGGACGAGGTCGGAGGTTCGGGTGAACAGGACCCGGTATCCTTTCTCGACAAGGGCGAACCCGATCGCTGACGATAAGTGCGATTTTCCGCCGCCAGGCCCCCCTATCAGGATCAGATTGGCGCCCTTGTCGAGCCAGGCGTCGCCAGCGCACAAGGCCATGACATGCGCCTTGGAGACCATCGGGACGGCCGTGAAGTCGAAGCTGTCGATGCTCTTGCCGGGCAGCAGGCGGGCCTCATTGAGATTGCGCTCAATGCGCCTGAGATCACGCTGGGTGACTTCATGCTCGGCGAGCGTGGCCAGGAAGCGGGCGGCGGGCCAGCCTTCCTTGTCGGCCTGCCTGGCAAGGTCTGGCCAGTTCACCTTGATGGTGGGAAGGCGGAGCTCGTTGAGGAGCAGGGTCAGCCGGGCGCTGTCAATGCTCTGGGTCATGCCGCCGCTCGCGTGGGCTGGCTGAGCAGCGCTTCGTAGCTGCTCAGCGAGGCGAGATGGACAAAGACCTCAGGCAGGCTTTCAGGGTCGGGCGCAAATCGTTTGCGCAAGACGGCCATGTCGGGAATGCGCTGCGCGGCCAGGTCCTCGTCGAGGACAGCTGCGAGTTCCGCTTCGCAGCCGCGGTCATGAGCAAGCCCAAGCAGATCGACCATCATATGGCATGCGGCCTTCTCGCCGTGTTGCTCAAGCAGCCAGTAGAAGCTCTGGCGATACGCCGCACGCGGGAAGAGTTTGTCGCGGTAGACAAGGCGCATGAGCGCCATGGGTTTGCGCCTGAGCGCATGGATGACGTGATGATAATTGACCATTTGGCCGTGCTTCCCATTGGCCTCGGCGTGACCGCGCGCGGCGGTCATTACCTGTGTCGCGCCGACAAACACATCGAGGCGAGCATCGTACAGCCGGACTCGCAGGCGATGGCCGATCAATCGGGACGGGACGGTGTAGAATACCTTGAGAAGCGTGAAGCCGCCTGAGGTGGTGACCCGGACAAGCTTCTCGGTAAAGTCGCTGCTGCGCCGCAGGGGAAGAGGCTGAAGAGCCGGGCGCTCGGCATCAATGCGCTTGGCATTGCGGGTATTGTTGCGACCGACGAGTTCGTCGATGAAGCACCGGTAGGCGGCGAGATCGTCAAAGTCGCGCGACCCCCGCATCAGGAGTGCGTCCTCGACCTGTGCCTTGAGATGGCCGTGGGGGCTCTCGATCGATCCGTTCTCATGGGCGACACCTCGATTGTTGCGCGTCGGCTCCATGCCGTAGTCCTGGCACAGCGCGTCATAGCGCCGCGTCAGGTCCGTACTCGCGTCCTTGTCGAGATTACGGAAGGCCGCCGAGAGGCTGTCGCTGCGGTGATTGGCAGGACTTCCTCCCAAGGCCCACAGAGCGTTCTGCAGCCCTTCAGCGAGCGCCACAAAGCTTTCCCCGCCCAGGATGACATGGGCGTGCTGAAAGCCCGAACAGGCGAGGCGAAAATGATAGAGCATATGCTTGAGACGCACGCCGCCGACGGTGACACGCAGCTTGTTCATGTGCGTAAAGTCCGAAAGGCCCATGCGGCCCGGTTCATGGACCTGACGGAATATCACGTCGCATTCCGCACCATGAAGAGCACGCCATCCCCGGATCCGGCGCTCCAGCGTACGTCGCACCCCGGGGGCGAGGTCGGGGTGACGCCGCTGCAGTTCCGCAAAAATACCGACAGCCCGCAGGCCCGGCGACGCCTCGAGCATCGGGACAACCTCGTTGTCGAAGATATTTACCAGGGGGTCAGGTCGCCGGCTTCCGCGAGGAACCTTTTTCTGTGACGGCAAGCGCGGATCGCCCGCAATCCGGTACGCAGTAGATGTGCTGAAGCCCGCACGCGCGGCAGAGGTGGCCAATGTGTCATTCTGTCGATTTTTCATATAGAGTCTCACTTGGTGATCGTTGATGTGTCGACCTGGCATTGAACAACTTCCCTTTTGGACGAGAGAAGTCGTTCCTTACACGATCGGCCATGATCACCGACGGCGCGGTCCCTAAAGATCGCGCCGTCACCTTTGAGGATGTTGCCTGCGGGCTACGCCCGCAGGCAACATCCTCAAAGGTGAGTTCTTATCCTGATTGACGGCGCTTTTTCACCTAGATTGTCGCGCGACACCGATCATGTAGGTGGCATGATCCGGCAGCGCGGGATAGGTAAGTTTTGCACCGATATGATCGCTCATCTGACCTTCGCTTAAACACAGGACCAGCGGCCTACCGATCCCGTCACACACGGCATGGAGCTTGCTATTCAAGCCGCCCTTGGTGCGTCCGATATATCTGGAAACAGATCCTTTTTTAAAAGGCTGGCAGCGGTACGATGTGCTTTGAGATGCGTGGCATCGATCATCAGCACATCATCGGCATCGCTGGTAGCGGCCAGCGCAGCAAATATCTTGTTGAACACACCCATGCGGCTCCAGCGAATGAAGCGATTATAGATCGTTTTATGTGGCCCGTAAGCAGCGGGGGCATCGCGCCAGCGCAGACCACCCTGGATGACAAAGATGATCCCGCTTAATATCCGCCGGTCATCGACCCTGGGAACCCCGTGCGATAACGGAAAATACGGCTCTATCCGGCGCATCTGCGCCTTGCTCAATATAAACAGATCACTCATCAGTGGCACCTCCTTTGAGGCCACCATTGAATCACAAAAATACCGCGGTGGGAATCCCTTTAATAGGTCCTGACCCTAATGTTTCGTGACGTCCTCCCTGTTTTTTCCTCCAGTTTGAATGAGAGTTTTCCGGTATTGTAACCCTGATTATGAAGGAGCGTGCCATGAAGAAGAGTCGATATACTGAGGAACAAATTGCCTACGCGATGAAGCAGGCGGAGACGGGAACGCCGGTGGCGGAGGTAATCCGCCGGATGGGGATTTCGGAGCAGACGTTTTACCGCTGGAAGAAGCTTTACGGCGGGCTGGGTGTTGGTGAGTTGAGACGGCTCAAGCAGTTGGAGGACGAGAACCGGCAGCTCAAACGATTGGTTGCTGATCTCAGCCTGGACAAGCATATTTTGCAGGATGTTCTGTCAAAAAAAGTCTGAGGCCTGATCGGCAGCGCGAGATCGCCCGGTACGTCCAGTCGAGTCATGCGGTCAGTGAGCGCCGGAGCTGCGCCATACTGACCTTCGACCGGCGGAGCATAAGATACCCCAAGGTCCGAAGCTGTCCCTGGCATGAGTTGGGCAAGACCAACCGCACCCGCTGGACTAACAGCCATCGGATTATACCGCGATTCCTGCCAAATTAGCGCATCTAGCAACCCAAAGGGAAGGGCATGTTTCCTTTCGGCTGCCCGGATCGAGGTTAGGTAAATAGACCGTCTGGAGGAGGTTGTTCGGCTAAGCCGCGTAAGTTTTCTCTTTTGTAGATTGGTTCTGGCACCGTCATGAACTGCCGATGTTTTGGGGACAGGTTGTAATGGATTTTCTGGATGCCAAATTCCGTGTTGGAATAGCTGGAACGTTGAATTTCCATCTGCCTGATTGTCGGGAGTTTCTGTTTCGGGAGTACCGCTGCTTTCCGGTAAACTTGCTTCTTGTGCCCAAGCCGTGCTGGAACACAACACTATTGCTAGCAGTCCCATTGAGAGCTTCTTTGCCAAAATTCATCTCCATCTTGCATCGAATCGGATGAGAACATAAATAGAACATATAGCTGTAGGAAAGCGTTTTCTTAAGTGTTGAAGAGGGGAGGCTGCCGGGAAGGGGAGAACTGGCGCAGATGCAAGGAACTCCTCGATGTCCCGTAACGTCCTAACTAATCCCACGTCATCCCTCGAGAATACCGCCAGACAGATTTGTGAAAAATTTTCAGGCTATTGGAAAAATAGCAAAGGAATGTGCTGCTGCCCGGCACATGATGACAATACCCCATCGCTTGGAGTTAGCATCGGCCGGAATGCGATTCTTTTTCACTGTTTCGCGGGATGTCCGCAGAAAGACGTGCTTGCGGGACTTGAGCGCCAAGGTGTGCCCGCACGCAGTCTGTTCAGCGGGAGCTCCGTTTCAATTCCCGCAGCAAACCCCAAAGAGATAAAACCAAGCGCCAATGCACAGCGGCTCTGGCGGCAGGCTCAGCGCCTGCAGGGAAGCATAGCCCGGACTTATCTCCAAAAGCGCCTGATTAGTATTACTTCCCCAGAATTGCGCTTCCTCGAACGCACGCCGCTTCGCCCCAAAGGCCATGTCCGCTTTTTACCGGCAATGCTGGCAGCGGTGCGCACAGACGCTGAAATCATGGCCATTCACCGCACTTTCCTGCTTGCCGATGGTTCAGGCCAGGCCGATTTCATAAAACCCAAACGCGCGCTGGGATCCCTCGGCACCGGGGCCGTGCGCCTTTTTCCACCCAAAAATGGAGTTCTGGGATTAGCGGAAGGCACAGAAAGCGCCATGTCCGCGACGCAGCTTACCGGCATTCCGACCTGGGCGACGCTGGGCAATGAGCGTTTCGGGATCGTTACCATCCCGGAAAGCGTGAAGCGGCTTTATCTCTTCGTGGATCATGACGCTGGCGGCGACCTTGCCGAAGCCAAGGCCCGTGAACATTTTCAGATGCCCGACCGGTCGATTATAGCGCGCCGACCCGGTCAGCGCGGCGATGACTGGAATAACGAATTGTTTCGAGCAATCGCAGCTTCCACTTAACCCGGTCCACCCGTGACCCAGAGGAAAGGGGGCTTTTCCCTGATTATGCACGAGATGGCCGTCTGAGGTCTGTCCGTGCCTAACGGAGGAAAACCATCATGACTCTACAAAACGCACAGTTGCAACTTGACGATACACAGGATCTGGCCAGCGAAATAATAATCAAGGCCGCTCAGGAAATAACAGGTCGCCTCGGAACAGGTTCCCAAGTCACACGAAAAGACATCAACGCTATTTTCGAAACCCTCACCGGAAGCAGCGATGCGACCGATGGCTGGTCGGTAAAAATGACTGGCTGTGCCATCGAGCTGGCAGAGCTAATATGGCTTCGCGAACATTCCGGTATTTCACTCAATTCCGATTTTGCTGAAGTCGACAAATGCTTCATGGCCCTTGAGCAAGTTCTTCCGCCACAACATAACCGGCATGATGACCAGATTGCCCTCCAGCAATTTTCGACCCCTACCCGGCTTGCCTGGGCGATGGCTTTGGCAGCGGGCATTTCGCGCGACGATATCGTGCTCGAGCCATCTGCCGGAACGGGAATTCTCGCCATTTGGCCGCATCTTGTCGGCGCGAAGCTGATCCTCAATGAGATTGATGACCTGCGTAGTGCTTGTCTAAGCGAGCTGTTTCCGGGCGCTGTGCTCTCCTCACACGATGGCGAGCTGATCAATGAGTTGCTTCCATCCCGCCACAATCCAAATCTCGTGCTTATGAACCCGCCATTTGCGTGTAGCGCCGAACGCGGAAAAGATGGTCGCTCGGCTCTGCGGCACTTGCGTTCTGCATGGCGGCGTATGGCAGTTGGCGGCCGGCTTGTGGCGATCATGCCCGAGGGATTCAGCGCCGCCAAATTTGCCAAAAGCGAACCGGCACCATGTGCACTGCGCCTTGATGTGCGCATCATACGATCTTTTACACGCCGGGGAACCGGCATCACCGTGCGTCTTGTTGTCATCGACAAAATTGCTGCCGAACAATGCGCAGCGCCAATCGACATCGCTGATTTTGAGGGTTTGTACGACGCCTGCTGCGCTTTGCCCGAGCGCGCCGCCTCAAAATCCACTGCGCAAACTTCCAGACCCAAAGCAAACCCACTCGCGCTTGTGTCGAGCTACCGTTCCAAACGCCCGGTCGCGCAAGTTTCAAAATCCTCACCAGACATGCAAATATTCGAAAAGCTCATCTTTGAAGTTCTCGACGATGCGGCACCAACGCCGGAGCAAAAAGGCATTTATCTAGCCTACCGGCCAAGCCGGATAACAATCGAAAATGCTCCTGTTCACCCGACACCGCTGGTGGAATCGGTGGCGATGGGGTCTGTTGCTGCACCAATCCCGCAGCACCAGCCGGTGGTTCCAGCTGACTGGCGGGAGAAACAGCTACTTTCCGATGCCCAGTGCGAAACGCTTATTTATGCAGTGAATGCCTTCGCCCGCGATTTGCCCGGAACTTACAGGCCAATCAACGAAGGCTCCGGGCTGGAACCGTCCGAAGAGGGTTTTCGCTACCGTACGGGCTTCTTTCTCGGAGACGGTACCGGAGCGGGCAAGGGTCGTGAGATTGCCAGCGTTATCATGGACAGATGGCTGCAGGGCCATTGCCGCCATATCTGGGTCACCAAGAACGAAACCTTGCTCGAGGACGCCCGCCGGGACTGGTCAGCCCTTGGCGGCCTGCCGCTCGATATCCAGTCGCTTTCGAGTTGGAAACTGGGAAGGTCGGTTTCAATGTCAGGCGGGATTTTATTCGTCACTTATCCAACGCTGCGTTCGGGCCGGATGGATACGACAAGGCTCGCTCAAATATTGGAATGGGCAGGGGACGAATTTGACGGCGTCATCGCTTTTGACGAAGCCCATGCAATGGCGAATGCACTGGGAGGAACAGGAAGCCGAGGCAAGGTCAGAGGATCGGAGCAAGGCATCGCTGGTCTGCGGCTCCAAAATCTTTTGCCCCGAGCGCGGATAATATATGCATCGGCAACCGGTGCATCCGATATTGCAAATCTTGGCTATGCGGCGCGCCTTGGGCTCTGGGGGCCGGAAACCGCCTTTCCAAATTATGATAAGTTTCTATGCGATATCCGCGCCGGCGGCATATCTGCGATGGAACTGGTCGTGCGCGATCTTAAATCCCAAGGGCTTTATCTGGCCCGCGCCTTGTCCTTTGCGGGCGTTGAATATGAACTTCTCGAGCATGAACTTACCACAGAGCAGATATCGGTCTACGATAGTTATGCCGAGGCTTGGGCGATTATTCACAAAAATCTCGAGGCGGCCCTCGAAGCCACGCGGATCGTTGATGAGGATAGCGGCGATACGCTTAACCGAAATGCAAAAGCAGCGGCGCTTTCGATATTCGAGGGAACCAAGCAGCGTTTCTTCGCGCAGCTGCTGCTATCGATGAAACTTCCCAGCCTGCTCCCAGCGATCGAACAGGCATTGGAAGACAGACATTCCGCCGTTGTGCAGCTTGTCTCGACCGCCGAGGCCATGCTCAACCGCAGACTTGCCGATCTCAGCGCCGAAGAACGCGAACAGCTCGATATCGACCTGTCGCCGCGCGAATATGTGATTGATTATCTGGCCAAAAGTTTTCCGGTCCGTTTGATGCAGGTGTTCCGCGATGATGACGGCAACTTGCGATCAGAGCCTATGTCCACTTCTGAAGGCCATCCGGTGCTTTGCCCGCGCGCCGTTCAGGCGAGAGACGCGATGATCGAAAAGCTTTGTGCGCTTCCGCCCATTTGGGCGGCGCTTGATGCGGTAATCGAACGTTTTGGAACAGACCATGTTGCCGAAGTGACGGGCCGGACCCGCAGGCTTGTCAATGGCAGCGACGGACGTCAACGCCTTGAACGCCGTACGGCGCGGTCGAATTTAGTCGAAGCTCAGAGTTTCATGGACGGCGAGAAGCGCGTGCTGGTATTTTCTGATGCGGGCGGGACAGGCCGGTCCTATCATGCCGATCTGGACGTACAAAACCAGCAGCGCCGCGTGCATTTCCTTCTCGAACCGGGATGGCGGGCAGACAATGCCATACAAGGACTTGGCCGCACCAACCGCACCAACCAGGCATCCGCGCCGCTCTTTCGGCCCGTAACCACTGACGTCAAAGGCGAACGGCGGTTTATCTCCACGATCGCCCGGCGGCTCGATAGCCTTGGCGCATTGACCCGCGGCCAAAGGCAGACCGGCGGGCAAAACCTGTTTAATCCGGCTGATAATCTTGAAAGCGAATATGCTCGCGACGCGCTCACTAGCTGGTTCCACCTGCTCTATGCAGGTAAATTGGATGCCGTATCACTGGACCGTTTTCAGGATGTCACGGGCCTTAAGCTTGAAACACCCGATGGTGATCTGGCTGAAAAACTGCCAACCATCCAGCGCTGGCTAAACCGGATACTCGCGCTGCCCATCGCTTTGCAGAATGCAATATTTGATGAATATCTCTCGCTGATTGAAGCCCGCGTGGAAGCAGCGCGCGAAGCGGGAACCTTGGATCTCGGCGTTGAAACGATTGCGGTTGATACATTTGAAATTATGTCGGACAAGCTGCTCCGAACGGACAGCGTCTCTGGGGCAACCACGCATCTTGTGACGTTGAAAACACAGCGCCCGCTCAAACCGCTTCGCTTCAAGCGGCTTTACAAGCTTTACGATTTCAGCCTGCCGCAAGTTCAATTATTACGCAATGCGCGCTCCGGGGGTGTCGCCCTTTCTGTTCCGACCCGGCGTATGATCACCGATGAGGGAGAGACGATCGAACGTCGCCGGCTGATCAGGCCGCTAAAAACGGTAAACTGGACACTCGAAGCTTTGTCGGAAAGTCTCTGGGAGCGGGTTGATTTCAAAATCTTTCGAAAAGGCTGGTTGGAGGAGGAAGAACAAGCGGCGTCCGAAACGGCCCATGAACGCGTTCATCTTGCCACCGGATTGCTACTGCCAGTTTGGAATAAAATTCCAGGAGAGTTTGTCCGTGTCACCCGTATTGCTGCGAGCGACGGGTGTTCGATCATTGGCCGCGAAATTTCCGAACTCGATATGGCTGATCTCGCACGGGCCTTTGGTCTCGATCTTGATCAGACAATCAATCCCTCCCGGATTGCGGAAATGGTGATGCAAAGCGGCAAGCCGTTTTCAGTTCAATGCCATGATGACCTTATGGCCAAACGCTCACTGGTCAATGGCAGCCAGCGACTGGAACTGACGGGCTTTTCAGCCGAGCGTCTCAACTGGTATAAATCCAAAGGCTGTTTCACCGAGATTATCCGCTACCGCACGCGTCTATTCGTGCCGGTCAATGAAGCAGCGCAGATACTGGAAAAACTGGCGACCTAAGTGCTGCCGCTCTCCCCCAATTTCAAACCACCAGAAAGCGAACGCGTGATCCCTAGCAATGAGAGGGGAGGAGGCTTGGCTCTTTTGAACCCGGTTTTGGCGATGGTCGCAGAAAATCGTTGGTTCGTTTCTTCAGGAGTTATAAAATGTTCAAATCTATTCCACTCAACAAGCTCGTTGAATCCAAGAAAAATGTCCGCAAGCGGTCTGATCCCGCAACCGATGCATGGCTGAAGGCGGACATTGCAGCGCGTGGATTGTTACAAAATCTGGTCGTTAACGCGATTGCTCGGGGCAAATTTGAGGTCACGGCAGGTGGCCGGCGTCTCAAACAGTTGAAGGCTCTTGCCAAGGACAAGGCGATTAAGAAAAACGAGCCGATTACATGCCTCGTTAAAAACGGCGAAGCACATGAGATCCGCGAAATCAGTCTGGCCGAGAATTTCCAACGCGTAAAACTCAACCCTGCCGATGAAGCCGAAGCGTTTCAAGATATTGTGAACGATGGCGCCAGTGTTGAAGACGTCGCCATTCGCTTTGGTCAGACGGTTCGCTTTGTCGAAGGGCGTTTGCGGCTCGCCAAGCTCGCACCAGTGGTTTTTGAGGCTTTGGCAAGCGGCGACATCACGCTTGATATTGCGAAAGCTTACGGCGCAACCTCGGATGTCGAACGCCAGGCACAGATATTCGAGGAAGTGTCGGGAGGATATTACAGCGTAAATTCCGACAGCATCCGGCGCATGGTTCTGGACGCCTGTGTCCGGGCTAGCGATCCCCGTGCCGTTCTGGTCGGACGCGATGCTTATCTTGAGGCAGGCGGCAAAATCGACCGGGAACTCTTCGATGATGATGACAGTGAAAGCTGGGTTGACGTTGCTCTTCTTGAACGTCTCGCCGCTGAGAAAATGGAATGGCGGGCCGATGAGGTCAAAGACCAGTATGGTCTTGCCTGGGTAAAGCCAACGCTCGACTGTTATGTCTCGCATGATCTCGTCGAGGGCTTGAACCGGCTTCCTACAGAGTTTGAACCGCTTAGCGATGAAGCAATCGCGCGTCTGTCTGAATTGGAAATCGAATATGATGGTGAAGCCGTCATACTCGAAAATGAGGACAGTAGCGAAGATGATGTGTTCGCAGCCGAGAAACGCGTGTCGGAAATCGAACAGGAAATGCGCGCGCTCAACAATCGCAAGCCAATTCTGGCCGACGTGCTTCGCAGCGAAGCGGGCGCTTTTCTGGCGCTTGGCAATGACGGAGTACCGACATTGGTTCCGCAATATTATACGGACAAGGTTGATGCCCCTATCGAAGATGAAGGCGTCGAACTGGTCGAGGAAGGCGAGCCCGCCAAACCCAAGCGTGCAGCTCTTTCCAAACGACTGGTCGATGAACTGGCGATGCAGAGGCGCGATATTTTGTCGCTTCATGTGGCAAGCGATCCGGCGCTCGCGCTCGACTTTATGATCTTCACGCTTGCTGACGCTGAAAGTCATGATTGGCAGGCTCAGGAGGCATCGACGCTCAAGGGCCCCGTAGCACATGGTCCGGCGCATAATTTTGAGGCAAAGGACGCACCAGCAAGTGCAGCATTGGCGGAATTGCGCGGGTCTCTGGATGAAAGCTGGAAAGCAGGCACCACCGATGTTGAGCGTTTCATGGCATTTCGGGAGCTAAGCGATGACGCGCGCAGCGCCTGGCTCGGCCATGTCGTGTCGCGAACGCTCGTTGCAAGCCTGAATGTTGAAGGCGACCGGCAAGTCTCACTGCACGATTATCTGGGCGGTATCTTGGAAATCGATATGGCGGCTTGGTGGCGTCCGACTGCGGCCAATTATTTTGACCGTGTACCCAAGGCCAAAACGCTTGGCGGCATGCAAGAGGTTGGCGGTCTGGAACTTTCAAACCGCTACGGCGCATCCAAAAAGGCCGATCTTGCAGCAACGGCCGAGCGTATCTTCTCCGGAAACTTCATTGCTGAGGCTGAAGTCAAACAAGCTGCTGCGCGGTGGGTTCCCGATGCGATGCGCTTTGCTGATTTGTCTGCGGCTGATGAAGTTTTGGAAGATGAAGCTTCGGAAGCCGGCGCATCAGAAGATATTCCAGAGATAGCCGACAAGGCTGCCTGATCCTCCTCCTGACAGGTGGTCTTCTGGCTGAAGCGGCTTGCCTTTTTAAGGCAAGCCGCTTCTTTTCATCAAAATCATGGCAGTAGGCGGTTACCGGATCGCGGCCAGTTGACCGGCAACTTCCGGGAGTGATGCAATTTCAATGTCCTCAGAATGGGGATAGCTTTCGGAACCTGGATATATCACAAGCTTCCGGTCCGGCTGTATGTCATCGCAGGCATTATAAAAGCCTCTTTCCAATTTTGGCGTCAAGCTTCGCTTGATCTCAATCGCCCACCGTTTGCCTGTGGGCAGCGTCAGAAGGAGATCGATTTCTGCTCCTGCCGATGTCCTGTAAAAATTAGCCAGCGTAGCTTCAGGTGCGGCAGCGATCAGGCTTTCGATGACAAATCCTTCCCAGCTGGCTCCGGCGACCGGATGGCCAAGCAGGGCTTCGAGATTGTCTATGCCCAGTAGCGCGTGAACAATGCCGCTATCACGTACATAAACACGCGGAGATTTGACCAGTCTTTTGCCGGTATTATTGTGCCAGGGTTCAAGACGACGAACGAGCAACAGATCAACCATCAAGTCAAGATAGGAGGCAACCGTCTTTCCATCGACCCCCAGTGATCTTGCGAAATCGGCAGCGTTTAATAGGCCGGACTGATGATGTGCGAGCATGACCCAGAAACGTCTGAGTGTTTCAGCGGCAATTCTCGGCCCCAATTGCGGGATGTCCCGCTCCAGATAGCTGCGGATAAAATCCCTGCGCCAGCGCATGCTCGTCTGATTGCTTTTGGCAAGGTAACTGTCCGGGAATCCACCCCTTACCCAAAGTTCATTCAAGTCACCTGAATCGATTTCAAGAGGGTCAAGTGGCCGCATTTCCAGATAGGAGATGCGGCCCGCCAGACTTTCGCCCGACTGGCGCATCAGGTCCAGAGATGCTGATCCTAACAGGAGGAACCGGCCCGTTCTCCTTCCCTTTTTACGACCTTTGTCAATCAATCCGCGCAAGTTCTGGAAAAGGTCCGGAACACGGTGAACTTCATCGAGGATTACAAGCTTGTCTTCATGGTTACCAAGATAAAGCTCCGGTTCTCTAATTCGGG
>JGI24528J20060_1000085_pt1 | contig 9180 bp, 16 predicted proteins | sample LinPmetageLP54_FD_20060 | JGI IMG/M metagenome (IMG submission 20060)
TATCGCTGATTTGGTCTTTTGGAGTATCGGTGAGGGCTAGTTCACTCGTCACCGCAGCGGTTGAATTAACAGCCACTTCCCGCACCTCATTGTCGTCTAGGGTATATTGCTCATGGGTCATTGGAGTCGAATCCTTCTTTCCGGTGAGTTAACGTTGAATTGCTAGAAACTTTCTAGGAAAACCTTGTACATTGCTGATTTATAAGGGGAATTAGGAAGTGGAAAAACTTTGGTATTGCTTTTAGGACCGTCTTTTGATGTGGTTTTGTCTGATAATGACGGAAATGCTTACTTTTCACATATCCCCCCCAAAAACCCCCCATACCTCTCAATCATCGTCAAAAACCCCAAAATATGTAAAGAAAATCTTACATTCCCCCCAAATCGTGTCGAAACGACACCCCTAAAACCTTTCGACACTCATTCCGTCACTCCTTAAGTGCTTGTAATTACTCACCTAATGACGGTTCCATGTCGAATGACGGAAAATCCGAGATCTTTTCTTTATATAGTAGCATCCTCATTTTAAAAGTTTTAGAAATAAACTAACATCCGTCATCGAACCGTAATAACCCTAGTTATATCATAGGCTTACCCCATGTCGAAGCAATGTCGAAGCGATCCAAAAAAGAATATCGACACTAAAAACGATCAACACCCCATAATAGTTGTTGACGCCTCGGCAAATCTGTGTTTAAAATAGCTCGACACAACACCCAAAGGAACACCACCATGACAATCAAGAACATTGACCTTGACCCATTTCAGACAATTGAGCGACTAGCTGAATACAAACGAGCGCATCACACTTGCGCGCCGTACGCGCGCTGCGCATGTGAGAACGCTGACTTCTTTTACCCCTCGGATATCGATTACGAAATTGTAGAGGACGAAGGCAGTTACGAGTTAATTATCGATGGCGTCGAATTTTGGGTTGGTACCCTAGTTGAATGCCAACAATTTATTTCAGATCTTTTAGAACTGACACCAACGATCAACAACCCACAATAGTTGTTGACGCCTTGGCAAGGTTGCGGTAATAGTAACTCAATACCAACACACAAAGGATTACAAAATGAGCAGATTATCAGAAGAACTTATCGAGCGGCTAACAGAAGTACAGAACAGGATCGCAATCGTCTACGGCGTCCCTATCGATATCATGAGCTTCTGCCTCGGCATGATGGATCAAGAACAAGCAGAAATTCACGTAGCGAGATACGAGGAACAATATCCCCCCAAAGACTAGCCAACCCCACGCTCCACACTACCTAGCCCGCCTTTCGCGGGCTTCCTTAGTGTAAACACCAAACCAAAGGAAGCATTGTGAAAATAACAGAAGAAATTGTTGTAAAAATTTGGCTTTCGGCTTGCGGGCAAAACTCGATCGGCTGCTGGACTCCGACAACGTCAGACGCCGCGATCATGGCGGACATCGACACAGATCCCGACTCCCCGCTTCACGGGTCGATCGTCGAGAGCCTGATCGACACTAAAGAGGCAGCGGAGAATTTGTCAGACAAGGAAATTTTCGAGTGTATTCTCTACGCGAAAATACGCACTATGAAAATAACAGATATCAGAGTCTACGATTTCACCATCTACCCCGACAGCCCCGTCTATTCAGCCGACATAGCCATAGACGATAGCTTTATGATCCAGTGGGCACCAAGCCCCGATCAATGGGCTGCTACCTGGTCGATCCCGCACTCAGACGAGGCATCTTGGAATAATCAAATAAGTGAAAAACAGGACTACGCCCATGAGCATTACGACGCAGAAGAACTAGCTGAAGAACTCGGCGCAATGGAGGGAATTCAGGATTTAATAGACCGCAAGGTCTTTGAAGACTAGCCAACACCACACACCACACCACCCCACACCAAAGGAAAACCACCATGGATAATCTAAAAAAGAAAACAAAAGAACTAACTGCATTCAACGTCCGTGTTATCGAATTCAAATATTTATGTCCAACAAACACTAAAGGTAGTCGGGTAAAAATAAAAGACCCGCGATTCAAAACATCGGTAACTATACCGTTCGGTTATGAATACTCTAGTGCAGGGGCTGTAGCCGTATCCTATCTGTTGGCGAAAGGCTGGCCAGTCGGCGGCGTAAACGAGGACGCTGGTATTATTATCATGTCTGAGTGGGATGCAGCGCACCAACTATAAACGATCGCCCCCCTACAATAGTTGTTGACTCACCGGCAGATATAAATATATGGTGGGCAAACACCACACACACAAAGGATTACAAAATGCACGAACAAAAAAGCAGGGACGGTCTAATCGTCAAATACATTTCCATGGTACGAAAATCAGGCAACACAAAACGACGGTACACGGCAAGAGAACTAACCTACACTTGGAATTACCCAAACGGTAAGACAAGCATGGAACTGGTCAAGGTACATTCGCGGTCAGGTATCCAGCTAATCAAGTCAACTACTTGGTTCACTGATGGCAAAAAAGAATCCGAGACACACTACACTACAAGCAACCCATGGGAACCGCTCCTATCCTCAGAAAAACGGATGTTGACCTCCGAGCATTGGCACCCAAGTGGGCACCGGCGTCTAAAGCGCACATGGAAAAATGGCGAGATAATGGACGAAACATATTGGCACAAAAACGGGAAAGTCCACAGCGAAACAACCCAAAACTAACACCCAACACCAAACCCAAAGGACCACCACACCATGAGCTATTTCTATAAAATCAGGGAACCAAAAGAAGAATTCTGTTGTCATGTCTGCGGCGGCCCCGTTGATGTTGGAGACACGGCTTTAATGGTCAAGTGTAAGATAAGGGAGTCTGAATTCCCTGTGTGCTCTGCGGAGTGCGACAAGCGCGACTTAAGAGAATGGCGAAGTGAGAACGAGCCAGGTTGGGACGGTAGTATCGATGATTACCATTGCTACCCGCACCAATAACCACCAACCACCACACCAAACCCAAAGGACCCCACGCCATGACAAACTTACATAAGCACATTGGCGATATCGAGAAAGACGTCATTTATAGGGCGGGGTCTTACTTCGTTGAGCGGCACCAATTGGGGCATTATGGCGTATACAAATACCCACGAAATTACGATTTAACCGGCGGTACATGTAGGGGCTGCGTAGAAGGATCTACCGATATCGAATACCTCATTAATGTATGCGACACGCTAGCTAAAAGAGAAAGGACCCCGCACCATGAGAACTAGAACTACATACCATCCGAACGGCCAAAAAGAGAGAGTATCCCACTTTGACGATCAAGGACTGGCTCAGGGACTAAGCCAAACATACTACCCATCAGGCCAAAGAAAAACCGCCGTTACTTACCTGGACGATAGGCCTCACGGAGAAGAAATCTACTGGGCCGAGTGTGGAGCGGTTATCCACCGCCGATCTTTCATCAACGGCATTGAGGTAACACGAAAAAATTACAACAACCAACAACCAAAGGACCCCACGCCATGAGCGACAAAGGAAACATCATGGCTTACGAGGTAAGAAAAACTTACTATGACGAGGAAAAAAACCAGATCAAGAGCGAAGAAACCTTTGTTGACGGCGAGCGCCACGGTCTAGACACTTGGTGGTATAAAGACGGCACAGTTAAGAGCCAGGCCTATTTTCTTCATGGCGAAAAATTCATCAAAGAAGATTTTGTAGACAATTGCCTTCGTAGAATAGCTTTTAAGGAGGATTAGTTAGATGTTTTACGGTGTAGCAGAGGCCATAAAAGCTATCATGCGAAAAAAAGACCGAGAGGTTAAAAAGGAGAAAGTTAACGATGAATAGCGAAATCGTAAAAAGCCTAGATGTTTTCGAGAAAGCTTTAAATAAGGGTTTTAAGGAGTACGGTGGTAGCGCCAACCACCAGAACATGATGGCAATGATATCCCTACTAGATCTTGCTGTCGAAACAATCGAAGTACTTCACCGTAACGCGAAAGAGCAAGATATTCACGCAAAAAAGCAAGATATTAAAGAACGTGAATTAACCAAGCTACTAAACGAGCGTGACGATTGTTGGGGGTGATCGTGCTTTTTAAACGAGCGTGAAATAATCAGTATAAAATAAAACTCTTGTTGACCCAGGGGAAACAATAATGGTAAAAGAAAACACAGACAGACAACAAATAGCCGCATTAGGCGAGACACAAACAAAAACACTAAAGGATACACCAATGAGTAGCACGATATACGAAACATTTTTCGGGACACCTAGAATTGAGATATCTAAAGACAAAAATAACGAAAACAATGACACGGTGCTTGATATTTTTGAGGACAACGTTGGAGGCGCACCCATTAAGAAAATCCGAGCATACGCAATGGACCGGATAGAAAACGGTAATATTATTACAGACCCATTTAAAATAGTATTAAACACCCCCAGCGATTTCAATATCGTCTACAAGAACGACGACAACGGTAACCTGCAACTGCATATCCAGTTAAAAGCCGAGAAAGAAGAATAGCTAAATTTAATTGCTGGAAAATTTCGTGGTGGGTTTACCAGCAGAACCTAGGCACGTTTAAAAACTGCCTACAACACACCAACACACCAACACAAAAAGGATAAACAATGACATTATCAATCAAAGACCGAAAAAGCCTAAGATCATTCGAAGATAATCAAATGAGGGAATACGAAGACCGCACTAGTGACGTGCCTTTCGTCGAGCATTGCCAGAACTGCGACCGATTAACCCAACCCGAAACACTGGATCCCGATAGCTGTTCTGAGTGCGGGATAGAGTTCGATTCAGTTATTTACGAGGTTGAACCCGACTGAGATAACATACAGATAAACGAATATCACCAAGGGAGAATTGACGATGTTCAAAAAAAACAACCCCCACGCAATTAGCGATGAGTTCACAAAAGCTCTATCCACGCTAATCACGCATAGAACAGACCCAAGGCTTAACCGCCTTTGCGCTATTTGCAGGACTAACGACGGTCTGCCGAAGAGTTTAGCTTGCGAGCAATGCATTAATCGAGATGAAAACCATCATTGGGTAATCACAAACTGGGGCCTAGTATATAATTGCCCCGAACCAAGCAGTGAGAAAACAACCGCCGACATCCTAAGCGAAGCAGCCCATGACATCATGGAGGACTACGTTTTCCCCACCAACTGGGGCTATGTCGAATTCCGGCTATACATAACAGACACCCAGCTAAACTACACCGATGGTGATTGGAGTTCTAACCTCCAGTTTGACCGGATGTTACCTATGGCCGTACTACGAAAAAAGAATAATTGGAGTAGCAAAGATAACACGCTAACTCCACGGTGGCGCACAATCCCGTCTAAAGACCGTGATCCCTGGGAAGACTACCCAGAATGGCAGGGCGCTAGGCGTCGGGCATACCGAAACGCGAGGGAACGCGCTAGGAAACAAGCCCAAAAAGCGAAGTCAAAAAGCTAGCGATACCGACAAGAAAAGATGTGAGCAGGGGACGGCTATCATCAAAGCAACAGTTCACTATGACCGCGTGCGTGTCCATGCCTCCGATGGTGGGGTTTTGGATTTTCTTCGGTTAACAGATACGGAATTGGAAGACAGCCCCATTGTTGTTGTTCCAACTTCGCTAGAACACTTGCGTGTTGCCCGCCATCTGGCGGTAGAAGAACTAGACATTGACCGATGGGTCACTAGATAGTTCGAGAAAAGACAAGGCCAACCCCCTAGTTTAAAGTATGTTAAATTTTTTGTACAACAAGCGAAAAACAGGGGTGAGAAATGCTAACAGAACAACCAATTTTCATTGACGAATTAAAGAACAGAATCAACGAAAGGCCGCTCGATTCAGACTCAGAAACAGCGATCTCACGGCACCTAGCGACAGCGTGTAATATCGCCGCCGAACGGCTGGGGTTGTCCCGCGAACCGCTTATTTCAGCCGAAGGCAGTGCCTGGGTCTACAGTGAACAACAGGGAATATGGGAACGTATAACCCATGAAGATCTCATAACCCTCGCCCAACTATACGACGGAACGAATTGTTCCCCCCCCGGCGGAAAACCAAGACAATCAGCGATTGGGTGGGTCAAGGCAAACAACATAGCTAAGTCATTAACCCGATTGCACGATCTCCAGGCAAATAGATTTTTCGAAACACCAGTTATTGGATCATGCTTTACAAATGGCTTTGTCAAAGTAGACGAGCATGGTGTTGATTTATTAGGCCACGACCCCGACAACGCAGCGCGTCAAGCATATGACTTTGACTTAGATCTCGACACTGAACCCCCTCATGAATGGATCAAGTTTTTAAAAGAACTATGGGAACCCGACAGTGATTGCGACACCAAGATCCAGATCCTCCAAGAATTCATAGGGGCATCTATGGCCAATATCGCCACAACATACCAACGTGCTTTATTGCTATCAGGAAACGGAGCCAACGGGAAAAGCGCACTTAGCCTACTGATCGGTGCATTACTGTTCCCAGAGGACACGGTGTCATATGTCAGCCCAAGACGCTGGGATCGCGATTATTCCTTAGCTCAGCTCCGAAATGCTAGAATAAATCTCGTTACAGAATTGCCCGAAACGAACGCACTAGACAATACGGACACATTTAAATCAGTGGTTTCCGGCGATTACCTAGAGGCGCGTTTGCCCTATTGTGCCCCTTTCACGTTTCGTTGCACAGCGGGTCACATTCTTTCCTGCAACGATATTCCTCGCACTTCTGATTCGTCGCATGGATTTTTTCGGAGATTCATCCTTTTGACGTTCAACCAAAACTTCGGCAACTCGCCTTTCCGAAAAACAGAAGAAGAAATCATGGAGGCAATAGCCCCAGAGCGATCCGCCATTATCTTGTGGGCGCTAAACGGAGCGGCCCGGTTAATCAGGCAAGGGGCCTACACTCAACTAACCAGCCATGAAGAAAGTGTACAGGATTGGCGGGCGGCTAGTGATTCGGTTTTTGACTTCGCGCTGACGTGTCTTGAATACCCTGCGCTAGAAGAGACCCCCTTGAATGTATTGCGGGAAGCTTTTAGGAGCTGGGCTAGAAGCGTTGGAAGGATGGACGAAATATCATCCAGGGCGCTTAACTCGCGTCTGCGTAAAATCGAAGGTCTAGAGCAAAAAAGAAAAAGCAACGGTGTTAATTTTCAATGCCGCGTGAAGTCGCATACCGAAATGCTTGACCTTATGAATTAAGTGTCCCGCCAATTCCAAAAGTGATCTATCCACCTTGCTCTCTTCCCTGACCTACTGTCTACGTGAATCCTTCCTCGGTATAATCCAAGTCCTTTGAAATGCAGTTGGTCAGCTAGCGTATAGAGCTTGAGCACTCTCGCATTGTTTCGAGCCCCATGAGCAAACGTAATGTCTGACGCGCAGCAGATCCCCGAACGCGGTACATGCCAAGACTTCTTAGCTCCCCGTATGATCTCGTTATGCTCTTTACAGCGAATTCCAGACGTAACTTTGAGTGCGACCCCTATCGACTCACGAAGCTCTTGTAGTCGCTCAATATGACCCATGTCCATCTCGCCAGTCCCACAGCCGCATGCACATTCAAACTCTCTAGACGACCAATTCTTAGATAGGTGATTACTCAAAACGTACTCCTACAAAAAGGTGGTGGGGAAGCGTAATATGGGGGGGATGGCCCCATCGCCGGGCAGCGTTTGGTACGCTTCCCCACCGATATTGTATTAGTTAAATGGCCTGCTCGCAACACTCACTCTCAACACAGACGGCATCGGGTTCTAAACTCTCATGCTCATGCTCTTCATCTCTGAACTTCCACAACGCCAACGCCAGCACACCAATCACTTCGAGCATACAAGCTGCTATAGCGAAAGGTATAAGATAAGCACCTGGACTCATGGCTTCAGAGAGCAGAAGGGTTTGAGTCTTCCCCAGCTCGGTGTAAGCTTTTAGTTCTGTAGCTATTTTCCCGTCAGTCGTTAATGCCCTTGAACGATAGCCTTTTTCAGCATCCGCTTTTGCAAGTGCCGACAAGTGCTCGATACGAACGTCAATCACGTCACGTTGGCGCTTAATGTCTTTGTACTCAATTGACTCGGCTATCCCTCTTTTACTTTGATACTCCACTGATTTAGCGAGCCACGTAATGGAGGCCACGGTGGAGCCAATAATGAGTAGAATAGTCGTTGTGATTGCCGCCGCTCTGATTGTCTTGTGTGGGTGCGCTATCCCCGCCCAGGCGAATGTATACTTAGACAGCTCCCATAATGTGCCAAAAAGAAACGACAGCGGAACAGATTGACCTTGACCCATTTCAATAGAGAGTCTGATTGTTAATATTGTTGAAACGATACACGCCAAAATCGCTGTAGCAACAAGTGCCCAGTCTTGAAACCCTTGAACCCGACACCAATCCTTAAATCTTTCAAAGTACAATTGCACAATGCTTGTTTTCGTCTGTTCTAATTCGTCAACAAATACAGTCGGCTTCTCGTAATTGCTTGAATCTTTCGGCATTTCCAGGCTGATTATTCTTCTTTGAGTGTCCATGTTTTTTCCAATCCTTTAGTCTGTACGCCAAAGACCATGTTTAAAGGCTCTTGACGGGGGTTTAGCTATACGCTATAGTTGACTCCAACGTTAACAGGTAACCAGAGGAAACACAATAATGGAAACAGAAAACTGTGAGATAAACGACAGATTAGAACGAATTGGTTCGTCTATGATTTACGGGATAGTTGCACATGGCGGCCATGATGCATTTGAGAAACTTGTCTTAAAAATTCCCACGCCGATGAATCAATACATGGAACGCGGCATCCGTTTCGAACTCCCCGTCATGCAATGGGCCGCCGACGACAACGGATGGGTTTTCGAAAAAGCCGAAACGGTACGGTGGGAAAAGGACGGTGTGCCATATCGAGACACACCCGACTTTATTATCATGTCGGGCAGTACGAAGATCTTAGCAGAAGTCAAAACCCATAGCCCCTGGATTAGGGAGCAGTACGGTGAGGAATACTCCTCGGACGTTCCCGACCGCGTTTATTGTCAGTGCCAGTTCCACATGCTCGCAACAGACATAAACGAGTGCCGGGTTATAGCATCTTTTGGAGGTGAGAAACCGGAAGTGTTCATTGTTCAACGAGACAGGGTTGCAGGAAAGAACATCCACAAAGCATGTACTGAGTTTTGGGGGAAGCATGTCAAAACTAA
>JGI24528J20060_1000090_pt1 | contig 7748 bp, 7 predicted proteins | sample LinPmetageLP54_FD_20060 | JGI IMG/M metagenome (IMG submission 20060)
TTGGCGTGGCCGCACTGCCCAAGGGCGTGCCGGTGGAAATGGATGGCATTATGGTGGTTGGCTAGAAGCTGGAAGCCAAGCAGGCCGGGGCGCCATGCCCCGGCCTGCACGCTTTACTGAACCTGATTTAGCCCTTCAAGCTGGCACTCAGGCTGATATCTGCTTTCAACAGCTTGGAAATCGGGCAACCGCTCTTGGCCTTGCCGGCAATCTCATCAAACTCTTTCTGCTCAATACCGGGAATTGCTGCGCTCATAGTGAGCGCTACGGCGGTTACTGCAAAACCATCATCCTGCTTGCTCAGCGTTACCACGGCTTTGGTATCAACGCTGTCCGGCGTGTAGCCTGCCTCGCCCAGCAGCATGGAGAAAGCCATCGAAAAGCAGCCCGCATGCGCTGCGCCGATCAACTCCTCTGGATTGGTGCCAGGCTCATTCTCAAAACGCGTATTAAAGCCGTAGGGATTGGCCTTCAGTGCCCCGCTCTCGGTTGAAATAGTGCCTTTGCCCTCTTTCAAGGAGCCTTGCCAATGAGCTGATGCTGACTTATCCATATGTTTCTCCTCAATATTGCGAGTAAACCGATGGCCGATTGGCCATCTGGCGTCGTGCAAAATCATGTCAACCGAGTGAACGTCGTCACCGCAGACAGGTCAGTGATAGAGGTTGCCAAGTACCTCCAGTATGCTGAACCGTTTTTCGGCTGCCTTAACACCGACAAGGAAATCCCGTGAATAATTCCCCGCGTCTTTATCTTTCGCTTATCGGCATTGCGTTAACGCTGACCGGTTGTGGCGCTCAACCAGCGCTACCTATCACCGCTGGCATGGGCCCACACCCGGCGCTGCCTGAGCCGCAGATCAGCACATTGCCGACAGTTAATATCGCACCGGCGGTAGGCTGGCAAGGGAACGCCAGGCCGCAGGCCGGCAAAGGTTTACAAGTACAGCCATTCGCCCAGGGCCTAGATCATCCTCGCTGGCTGCATGTGCTGCCCAACGGCGATGTACTGGTGGCAGAAACCAATGCGCCGGCCAAACCCGAAGGTAGCGGCGGCGTGAAGGACTGGATGGCCAAGCGAGTGATGAGCAAAGCCGGTGCTGTAACGCCAAGCGCTGACCGCATCAGCCTACTGCGCGACACCGATGGCGACGGCGTGGCAGATCAACGCACGGTATTTCTCGACAACTTAAACTCGCCTTTCGGCATGGCGCTGATGGGCAACACCCTGTACGTAGCCAATACCGACGGTGTTGTGCGCTTTCCTTATCGCGCCGATCAGACCCAGATAACGGCAGCCGGTGAGCCGGTGACCGCACTGCCGGGCGGACCGCTGAATCATCACTGGACCAAAAATCTGATTGCCAGCCCCAACGGCAGCAAGCTTTACGCGGCCGTAGGCTCCAACAGCAACGTGGCGGAGAATGGCCTGGATCAAGAGCAGAATCGTGCCGCAATCTGGGAAATCGACCCTAGCACCGGCAATAAACGTTTATTCGCCTCTGGCTTACGCAATCCAGTAGGCATGGCATGGGAGCCCTACAGCGGCGAACTGTGGACAGTAGTCAACGAACGCGATGAGCTCGGTAATGACTTGGTGCCCGATTACATGACATCAGTGCAGGACGGCGGCTTCTATGGTTGGCCTTGGAGCTACTACGGCCAACATGAAGATCAACGCGTCAGTCCTAAGAACCCGGCCATGGTTGCCAAGGCGCTGGTGCCGGATTACGCACTCGGCGCCCACACCGCTTCACTGGGTTTGAGCAATGCGGTTGGCAGCCGTCTGCCTGCGCCTTTCACCGAAGGACTGTTTATTGGTCAGCACGGCTCCTGGAATCGCGAGCCGCACAGCGGTTACAAAGTGCTCTTTGTCCCCTTCAAGGAGGGCCGCCCGAATGATGCGCCTTATACCGTGCTAGACGGCTTCCTCAACGCCAAGGGCGAAGCACAGGGTCGCCCGGTTGGCGTGGCTATCGACGGACAGGGTGCGCTGCTAGTGGCAGACGACGTTGGCAATGTGATCTGGCGCGTCAGCGCCGCCAGCCAGCCTTGAGACTCAAGCCTTAAGCAGCTCGGCGTAGCCTTCGCGAAAGCTGGGGTACTCTGGCTGCCAACCCGTTTCACGGGCCAACTCGTTGCTGCAGCGCTTGCTGCCGCTGCGAGTTGAGCCCGGTGCATCAGCCTGCAGGCTAGTGCCCAACTGCTCAGCCAACCAACTGGTGACCTCAAACAGCTCGCTGGATCGTCGTCCACTCCTAGATAACAGGGCGCCAACAACGCTTTGCGGTCAGCCAAACCGAGCAAATGCGCAAGCAAGCCGGCGGCATCGTCACGATGGATACGGTTGGTGTACTGCGGCGGTTCCGCCGGCACGTGCAGCCCATTGCGTACCTGCTCAATCAGCCGATTACGACCCGGCCCGTAAATACCGGCTAAGCGCACCACACTGGCGGGCACGCCGCTGCGTAGCGCTACATCTTCAGCCGCCAGCAGTTTCTCGCCGGTGGGTGAATCGGCCAAAGCGCGGCTGTTCTCAGTGACCCACTCGCCCTCTGTTTGCGCGTAAACGCCAGTGCTCGACACCTGCAACAGATAGCTAAGTCGCTGGCCGCTATCCTTTATCCAGCCCAGCACGTGTTCCAGTCCATCGACGTAGAGTCGTTGATACAACTCAGGGTCGCGCTTGCCCGCAGCCGGGCAGTAAACCAGATAATCAACTTTGGCCGGCCAATCAGCCGGCTTGTCTGCTCCGGTTAGATCAGCGGCAATCGGCAATATGCCCTCAGGCAGCTGCGCCGGATCACGCCGCAAACCATACACCTGCCAACCTTGGGCCAACAGTTTCAGTCCCAGCGCTGTACCCACGTCGCCGCAGCCGGCAATGACCACCTGTTTCATATCCACCTCATTGATTAGTTCAAGTGCCACACTCTACCAGCCCCAGCTGCGTAGATTCGCTTACATAAGGCGCAGCCTGATTGTTTTACTCTATCGATCAAACGGCTATGCTAGAGCCCCACCCTTCCCAGTTGCCAGCGCAGGCTACGACGTCATGACCCTGACCGAATTACGCTACATAGTGACCCTTGCTCAAGAACAGCACTTTGGCCACGCAGCCGAGCGCTGCCATGTGTCGCAGCCGACCCTCAGCGTCGGCGTTAAAAAGCTCGAAGACGAGCTTGGCATCATGATTTTCGAGCGCAGCAAAAGTGCGGTGCGGGTCACCCCCATCGGTGAGCGCATAGTCGCGCAAGCGCAGAAGGTGCTGGAAGAAGCCTTAACCATCCGCGAACTGGCGAGCGCCGGTAAAAACCAGCTGGCCGCACCGCTCAAAGTCGGCGCCATCTACACCATCGGGCCTTATCTGTTTCCGCATCTGGTGCCACAACTGCACAAGGTTGCACCGGAAATGCCGCTGTATATCGAAGAGAACCTCACCCACGTGCTGCGTGACAAGCTGCGCAATGGTGAGCTGGACGCCATCATCATCGCGCTGCCGTTCCAAGAGCCGGACGTGTTGACCATGCCGCTTTACGACGAGCCTTTTAGTTTGCTAATCCCCGCCAGCCACCCCTGGGCAGAACGCACCAGCGTGAGCCTGGACGAACTGGACGACAACAAGCTCTTGCTGCTTGGGGAGGGACACTGCTTTCGCGACCAGGTATTGGAAGCCTGCCCCACTGTGCGCAAGGGTGAAGAACAACACAAGCACACCACGGTCGAGTCCAGCTCGCTGGAGACCATCCGCCACATGGTCGCCTCGGGCATCGGCATGACCGTGTTGCCGATGTCCGCGGCGGATGACCGCTATTACAGTTCCGATCTACTGGTCACCAAAACCTTTGTTGCTCCAGCGCCTTACCGCACGGTGGCCATCGCCTGGCGCGCCAGCTTCCCGCGCCCCAAAGCCGTCGAGATGCTTAGCGACTCGATCCGTCTTTGCTCGGTGGGCCAGCCCGCCAAGTGAGTAGCGTCGCAGAACACACTCCGCTGACGGTACTCAAAGGTATCGGCCCGGCAGTGGCAGAAAAGCTCGGCAAGCTCGGTCTGAACAGCGTGCAGGATGTGCTTTTTCATCTGCCGCTGCGCTATCAGGACCGCACTCGCGTGACGCCCATAGGCGCCTTGAATCCAGGGCTCGATGCGGTGATCGAAGGTGTAGTAGTCGCCGCCGACGTCGTCATGGGCCGGCGCCGTAGCTTACTTTGCAGAATTCAGGACGGCAGCGGCACCCTGACCTTGCGTTTCTATTACTTCTCTGCAGCGCTCAAAGCCAACCTCAGCCGGGGTAGCCGCTGGCGCTGTTACGGCGAGGTTCGGCCTGGTGCATCGGGGCTGGAGATCTATCACCCGGAAATGCAGAACCTCGACGGCGCAGAGACGTTGCCGGTGAATGAGACCCTTACGCCGATTTACCCCGCGACCGAAGGTCTGTCACAACAACGGCTGCGCAGCCTCAGCGAATCTGCATTGGGCTGGCTCGCCAACGGCAACCACCTGCCCGAATGGTTACCACTGGCCTTGGCCGAGCAATATCAACTGCCCTCACTCCATCAAGCGGTGCAGATTCTGCATCGGCCGCCACCTGATATTGATCTGGAAGCCCTGCAAGACGGCCGTCATTGGGCACAACACCGTCTTGCCTTTGAAGAGTTGATGGCACACCAACTGGCGATGCATAGGCTGCGGGAGCAAATGCGTGCCCACCGCGCCCCGGTGATGCAGGCCGAAGGCGAGCTGGCCGAGGCCTTCTTACAACAGCTGGGCTTCCCGTTGACTGGCGCTCAAGCTCGGGTAGCAAAAGAAATTTTAACTGATTTGGCGCAGCCCAAAGCCATGCTCCGCCTGATACAGGGAGACGTTGGCTCCGGTAAAACAGTGGTGGCCGCGCTGGCCGCGCTACAAGCATTGGAAGCCGGCTGGCAAGTCGCGCTGATGGCACCGACCGAGATTCTTGCCGAACAGCACTTTAACAACTTCCAACGCTGGTTTTCCGCGCTTGGACTGTCGGTTGCCTGGATCGCAGGCAAACTCAAGGGTAAAGCCCGCGCCAACCAACTGCAGATGATCGCCACCGGCGAGGCGGCCATGGTGGTGGGCACTCACGCACTGTTTCAAAACGAAGTGCAATTTCACAACCTGGGCTTGGCGATCATCGACGAGCAGCACCGCTTTGGCGTGCAACAACGATTGGCTTTGCGCGACAAGGGCGCCGCCGGCGGCTTCTCGCCGCATCAGTTGATCATGACTGCGACACCCATCCCACGTACGCTAGCGATGAGCGCCTACGCCGACCTCGACACGTCAATACTCGATGAGCTGCCACCGGGTCGAACGCCCGTGAATACCGTGCTGATCTCCGACAGCCGTCGCCCGGAAGTCATCGAACGCGTGCGCGCCGGCTGCGCCGAAGGCCGCCAAGCGTACTGGGTTTGCACCTTGATTGAGGAGTCCGAACAACTACAGGCGCAGGCCGCCGAGAGTGCTTGGGAAGACTTGTGCAACTGCCTGCCGGAGCTGTCTATCGGTTTAATTCACGGGCGTATGAAAGCCGCCGAAAAAGTCGAAATCATGGCTGCTTTCAAGGGTGGCGATCTGCATCTACTCGTTGCCACCACCGTAATCGAGGTCGGTGTGGATGTGCCCAACGCCAGCCTCATGGTCATTGAAAACCCTGAACGCCTAGGGCTAGCACAACTGCATCAGCTACGTGGCCGGGTTGGCCGGGGCAGCGCCGCCAGCCACTGCGTACTGCTCTATCACGCCCCCCTTTCAGCACTGGGTCGCGAGCGTCTGGGTATCATGCGTGAGAGCAGCGACGGTTTTGTCATTGCCGAGAAAGACCTCGCACTACGCGGCCCGGGCGAGGTGTTGGGCACACGACAGACCGGGCTGGTACAATTCCGTGTTGCCGACCTAATACGCGACGCCGACCTGCTACCTGCGGTACAAAACGCAGCACACCAACTGGCCAGCGACTACCCTACACATGTACAACCGCTGCTCGATCGCTGGATAGCGCAGGGCCAGCATTTTGCCCAGGTCTGAGGCCCGTTATGCTCGGGCAATCAGCGGTCGTGCTAAAATCGGTTAAAACGATTTACGCCCTGAGCCCGTCTCAGCCAACGGATCAAGGAAAGCGCTATGAATAATAATGAAGCAGTCCGCGACACCCACGGCACCAGCCTGCCTGACCTGATCGAAAAGCTACTGCAACAACAAGGCATTGCCTACCAACTGCGGCCTTTAGAGCACGCCGGACCGGTAGCGCAGCAGGTACAAGCAAGCTTACTTTGCGACACTCTTGGCACCGTGCTTTCACTGATTCCCAAGGATCATCTGCTCGATCTTAAGCGGGTCGGCAGCTTGCTTGGCCGCGATCTGCAACCCGTTCGCGACAGCGAACTACAACGCATTTTAAGCAAACATCAGCTCAACGAGTTGCCCGGCTTACCAATCCTGTTCAACTCACCCTGCGTATGCGAGCAGAGTTTGCTGGATCACGCCTACGTGAGCCTCGATAGCGGCCTGCATGGTTGGTGTCTGCAACTTTCACAGGCTGACGCTAAGGTGCTGATGGCCAAAGCCAGCCTGGCGCGTTTTGCTATCCCGTTAAGCAGCTTGAACAACCCAGCCGCCAGCCCTGAGCAAGATACTCAGGACCTCTCTGAGGCAGTACAGAACTTCACTGCGCTGCGCATGAAGCAACGGCTGGAAGAAACCATCGAAATCCCACCATTACCCGAAACCGCACAAAAAATCATGAAACTGCGGGTCAATCCTGATGCCGGCATAGATGATCTAGCCGACGTTGTGGAAACCGACCCGAGCCTGGCGGCTCAGGTGGTCAGCTGGGCTGCTTCACCCTATTACGCTGCACCCGGCAAAATTCGCTCGGTAGAAGATGCCATTGGCCGCGTGCTGGGCTTTGATTTAGTGATCAACCTGGCAGTAGGGTTGGCGCTGGGTAAGACGTTCAAACTACCCAAAGATGCACCTGACCGCAGCACCTCCTATTGGGAGCAGGCAATCTATACCGCGGCAGTGATCGAAGGGCTGGCCAAAGCAATGCCGCGTAACCAGCGTCCTGAGCTGGGGCTCAATTATCTGGCTGGTCTGCTGCACAACTTTGGTTATTTGGTGCTGGCCTACATATTCCCGCCCTACTTCAAAATGATCTGCCGCCATGTGGAGGCCAACCCACATGTCGCACCGCACTTGATTGAACAGCACTTGATTGGCGTCACTCGCGATCAGATCGGCAGCTGGCTGATGCGCTATTGGGACATGCCCGACGAAGTCAGCACTGCTTTGCGCCAGCAGCACAATCCGCATTACAAGGGTGATGAGCACGTCTACGCGAATCTGGTTTATCTAACCCTGGCGCTGCTGAGCCGCCATCAAATTGGTTCAGGCCCGACCATGCCGATACCGGACGCACTACTAGCACGCTTGGGCTTGACTGAAGATAAGGCTGAAGAAGTAGTAGGGAAAGTACTGGAGGCGCGCGATGCCTTAAGAGTGCTGGTCAACAAGTACCAGACAGGCAGCTAGGAATGAGGGAACTGGGTTTACTGTAACGGAGGCCAGCGCGGCCTCCGTTACGCAGTGCAATCAGTTGACGGCGTCTTTAAGGCTCTTGCCTGGCTTGAAAGACACTGTATTGCTGGCCTTGATCTGAACAGGAGCGCCGGTTTGTGGGTTTTTGCCGGTGCGGGCACCACGGTGACGCTGCAAGAAGGTACC
>JGI24528J20060_1000093_pt1 | contig 7068 bp, 6 predicted proteins | sample LinPmetageLP54_FD_20060 | JGI IMG/M metagenome (IMG submission 20060)
GCGGGCATGACGGGGTGGGCAACCGGGGCGGCCACGGTGACAGAGGGGGGATTGGCCGGGAAGGTTGCCTTCTGGTAATCCAGGTCTCAGTAAATTTCCTGCTTCATGCGTTCTGGATAGTCGTTGTCATAGGTTTTACCGTCGAATGTGCCTTTGCTGAGTGTGCTGAGAATCTGTCCTGCGGAGGGCAGGGCCTTGCGGTCCAGCCGTGTGTCCGGATTCCACAGCTGGGATCGCGCCAGGGCCTTCTGGCATTGGAAATAGACACGATCAACCTGCACCTGAAGCACACTGCGAGGCGGCTTTCCCTGCATGATGAAACGATCCAGCAAGTCAGGATCGACGCTGATTGCGGCGCGACCATTGATGCGCAGGGTCTCCCCAATACCTGGGATCAGAAACAGCAGCGAAACTCTTGGGTCGCGGACGATATTGCGCAGGGAATCGATGCGGTTATTGCCACGTCGGTCCGGGATCAGGACGGTGTGGTCATCGGCGATCTGAACGAATCCGGCGGGGTCCCCGCGAGGGGAGCTGTCCAGACCTTCCGGCCCGACGGTGGAGAGCACAACGAAGGGAGAGGCTTCGATAAAGGCGCGATAATGATCGGAAATATAATCGATTTCTTTGATCAGGGAGGTTTCTTTGGGAACCCCGTACAGCGCTTCCAGATCCTCAATTGTGCTGAGTGTGTGATCTGGCGCCGTCATCTATACCTCCTGCCTAAGCGTTAGTTTCGACCGGAGGCAAAGCGCACGGCCTCCTGCGTGGCGCGCACAAGGGCCTTGGCCTTGTTCACGCATTCCTGATGTTCCGACTCTGGATCACTGTCTGCAACAATGCCAGCGCCGGCCTGGACAATCATCTTGCCGTCCTTGACCACAGCGGTGCGCAGCACGATGCAGGTATCCATGGACCCGTCTGCCCCGAAATAACGATACAGCCGGCATAGATGCCCCGGCGATCGGGCTCCAGTTCCTCAATGATCTGCATGGCGCGAACCTTTGGTGCGCCAGAAACGGTACCCGCCGGAAAGCCTGCCATCAGCGCGGTCAGGGCGTCCACGCCATCCTTTATCTGACCTTCCACATTGGAAACGATGTGCATGACATGGCTGTAGCGTTCCACGATGAATTTGTCTGTGACATCGATGGTGCCAATCTTGCTGACTCGTCCGACATCATTGCGGCCCAGATCCAGCAGCATCAGGTGTTCGGCGCATTCTTTGGGATCGCCCAGCAGATCCTGTTCCATCCGTTGATCTTCCGCGCGGTCTGCGCCCCGGGGGCGTGTTCCCGCGATGGGGCGGATCGTGACCTTGCCATCGCGCAGACGCACCAGAATTTCAGGGCTGGATCCGACAATTGCAAACCGCCGGAAGGCCAGGAAAAACAGGAAGGGCGATGGATTTGTTCGCCGCAGTGCGCGATACAGCGAAAAGGGTGGCAGGTCGAACGGCATTTCAAACCGTTGCGACAGCACGACCTGAAAAATATCGCCGGCCAGGATATATTCCTTCGCCTTGGCGACCATGGCCTGATAGGCCTGTGGCGTCATATTCGCGACGGGCTCAATCCCCGCATCCTGAGCAGATCGCCCAGCCGTGGCATAGGGCAGGGGGCGCTCCAGGCTGTCGCGCATTTCTGACAGGCGTTCCAGGGATTTTTCATACGCCGCACCGGCCCCAATTTCCGGGTCCGGGCGAACTGGTGTCACAAAGGTGACGATGTCTTCGATACTGTCAAAGACTGCAACCAGGGTCGGTCGGATGAAAATGCCGTCTGGCACCTCCAGTACGTCCTTATTTTCATCGGGGAAGGGCTCCACCAGGCGCACACAATCATAGCCCATATAGCCCACCAACCCGGCCGCCATTGGGGGCAGCGAGTCGGGCATCTCCATCTCGCATTCTTTATGCAGGGAACGCAGCGAGTCGAGGGTGGGCAGGGAATGCGCCTCAAACGCATCGGGATCAATCAGGGCACGTCGATTGACCTGGGCCTTATCGCCAAAGCAACGCCAGATCAGGTCCGGCTTCATCCCGACAAAGGAATACCGCCCGCGAATGGCGCCCCCTTCGACGGATTCGAACAGGAAGGCGTCGGCGCGTCCATCGGCCAGCTTCATATAGGCAGAAACAGGCGTCTCTAGGTCTGCGACCAATCTGGTATAAACGACCTGTGGCTTCCCTGCTTCATAGAGCCGCTTGAAACTCTCTATATCGGGAAAGCATTCCATGATCAGCGATACACTCTGTCGATGACTTCGGGGTAGGTTGTTGTCTCAATTTCCTTTTGCAGGGCGACCCCTAACTGTTCGACTAGATCATTAGACATGCCAACAGCCAGCGCATCGGAAATGTTCTTGCGGAAATCACCGTCGACCGCTGCCTCGGCGGGGGTGATCTTGGTCAGGCGCGCGATGACGAAGGCATCATCCTGCACGCCATATGCAGCCTTACCAGTGTCCAGCCCGAACAATTCACTGGCCAAGGCATCTGGAATGCGCGCACCGCCCGCAGCTTGCCCATTGCGGGCAAAGTTTTCGATGGTGTTTACCTCGGCGTTATTGCTGGCTGCAATCATGGCAACATCACCGGCTTCACCCAATTGCGCGGCCAAGGTCTGGGCGCGCAATTCTGCGGCCTGATAGCGGGCGTCTTTCATCCATGCGGCTTTGACCTCGTCCCGCACAGAGGCAAAATCCGGAATTGCCGCCGGGGTGATGTTGTCCACGCGCAGCATGAACATGGCGTTGGATTCTGTGGTTTCCAGGAAACCGACATCACCGGCTTTCAGGTCGTCGGCGAATGCTTTCTGCAAGAAGGTCAATCCTGCGGGAAGGTCGGCGAGGGGAGTGCCGTCGGGGCCCCGACCCTGGGCATCAACCGCATCGATTTTTTTAGCCTCAATTCCAATTGAAGCCCCGGCTTCTTCCAGTGTCATGCCCTGCGCAAAGGCGTCTTCCAGCTTCTTGCCATAATCGAACACTTCATCATAGGCGCGGTCCAGGGCGAGGTCGCGGGTGATTTGATCGCGTACTTCATCCAATGTGGGCTCGCTGCCTTCCTGGATGGTGTTGACGATGGCAACGGACCATCCGAAAGCCCCTTCGAAAGCACTGGTTACGCCGGGTGCTTCCAGAGAGAAAGTCGCCTCAGCAAGCGCGTCATTGGGAATGCCCTGGCGGCTGAATTGGCCCAATTCAATAAGTTGTAGGCCCATTTCTGCGATCTTGTCCTTCAACTCTTCCACAGGGACGGCTGCTAAGGTTTCGGAGGCCGCTTTCGCATCTTCTTCAGAGTTAAACAAAATCTGGCTGATATCGCGTTGTTCCGGCTGACCTAATTCACCAAGGCGGGCTTCATAGGATGCCTGAATATCATCCTCTGATACATCAATTGTGCCGGCAATCGCTTCCGGAGAGATCAGAACATAGGTCATGCCGCGCAATTCAGGACGGCGGAAATCTTCCTTCCGTTCGTCATAGAAAGCTTGCAGTGCGGTATCATCCGGTTCGGATGGCGCATCCACTGATGCGATGGGAAGGGTTAAGTATTCAGCGGACCGGCGTTCCCCAAAGAAATGATAGATGCGATCAACCAGGGCTTCGGGGGCTGCGCTGCCGGCGGTGACCGCGCCCAGCAGTTGTGACCGTGCAATTTCGTGGCGGACCAGTTCAACCATCCCAGGTTCTGTCAGGCCATTCTGTTGCAGCGCTGTTTCAAAGCGCAGGCGGTCGAACTTGCCATCACTGCCCTGGAATGTCGGGCGGGTTTGGATCTCAGTGCGCACCATATCATCGCTGGCCGTTAAATCTTTACGATCGGCCTCTGCCTCATAAAGCGTGCGCAAGGTCATGTTCTGCAGGACATTGTTGGCAAGATTTAACTGGCGGGCAACATCGCTGTCGATTGAATCGAGGCGTTGAGTCTGAAGGAAACGCTGATAGGCGATGTAGAATTCCTGGAAACTGATGTCACGGTCGCCGACTTTTGCCACCGTATCCCCATTGGCGCTGTTGCCCAGTCCTTCATAGGACGACACGCCCCAGCCCAGAAAGCTCAGAACCAGGAGGCCTAGAATAGCCTTGGCAATCCAAGAGCCGGTGGATGCGCGCATCTTTTGTAACATGATTTCACTCGTCGCAATGGTTTCAGGAAAGCGGTTCTACCATGGGACAGGTCCCAAATCGAATTCGCCCGGATCATAAGGGGGCGTTTCGACCCCCGCAATCGCAAATGCCAACCCATCTGCCAAGGAAATTCGCAGTATTTTCCGATACCGTCGCCCTTTTCTGCGGATTGGTTCTACAGATTGGCGTTCTTAGATGGGCGTGGTAAACCCGTGGCGCAAGATATTCCTATAACCAGCTAAGGATCCTTTAGACCCATGAGCAGACGTCCCCTGATTGCCGGAAACTGGAAAATGAATGGACTGTTAAGCGATGGCACCGCTCTGGCGCAGGCCGTGGCGCAGGGCGGAAAGGATGCGCCCTGCGATATTCTGATATGCCCCCCGGTAACATTGTTGGGGGCCGTTAAATCGGTTCTGTCCGGTTCTGCTATTCAACTGGGCGCACAGGATTGCCATTGGCAGGAGAAGGGGGCCCATACCGGCGATATCTCCCCCCAGATGCTGGTCGATGTTGGATGCAGCCATGTCATTCTGGGCCATTCTGAACGCCGTGCCGATCATGGCGAAACCGATTCCCAGGTGGCGCAGAAAGCCAGCGCGGCCCATCAGGCCGGTTTGATCGCGGTGATTTGTGTGGGCGAAACGGAGGCACAGCGGGATGCGGGTGATACGATGTCGGTGATCTCCGCCCAACTGGATGGATCTGTTCCTCAGTCCGCAACGTCTGAGAACACGGTCATAGCCTATGAACCGGTTTGGGCCATCGGGACGGGTCGCACCCCAACGGCACAGGAAGCCAATCAGGTGCACGCCCATATTCGTGCCCATCTGCACGGTCGTTTGGGGGATGCAGGAACAGCGGCCCTGCGCATTCTGTATGGTGGATCCATGAAGCCCGGTAACGCGGCGGACCTGTTGGCGCAGCCCGATATTGATGGCGGATTAATCGGGGGGGCAGCCCTGAAAGCCGAGGATTTCTTGAGCATCGTTGCTGCGGCAAAGGCGTGATCGCAAGGAAAACCACTTTCGGGCTTTAAATTCAGGCACTGACGCGTTACATACCCCACAATTCAAAGGCATCTGTAGATCGGGTGTCGAAACCGAGTTTCTTGAGTGAGGCCTAGACCGCGATGGAAAATATCATTCTGATCGTTCACCTGTTGATTGCCATTGCATTGATTGGCGTCATTTTGCTGCAACGCTCCGAAGGCGGCGCGTTGGGCATGGGCGGTGGTTCCGGCGGTGGTGGCGGTGGCATGTTCTCTGCCCGTGGGGCGGCAAATGCCCTGACCCGGACAACGGCCATTCTGGCAGCCTGCTTTATTGCAACCAGCCTTACGCTGGCAATTCTTGCTGGCGGTCACAAGAATACCGAATCGATTTTCGATTCGGCCCCTGCTGAAACCACAGCACCGGCCCCCGTCGATGATGGAACGCCTGTCGTCCCCACATCGGAGTGATCGGTAAAAATACAATAATATCAAGGAAGGCGGCGCAATTGCCGCCTTCTTCTTTGGGTCGGATTTCGCATCCGTGCGGATCAGGCTTGTCAGACGAAAGCCAAAGGATACAGTGATCTCCCATGTCGGCACGATACATCTTCATAACAGGCGGCGTGGTCTCCTCACTGGGTAAGGGTTTGGCCTCAGCCGCGCTTGGCGCGCTGTTGCAAGCGCGGGGCTATAAGGTCCGGCTGCGCAAACTGGATCCCTATCTCAATGTCGACCCCGGTACGATGAGCCCCTATCAGCATGGTGAATGCTATGTCACCGATGATGGGGCAGAAACGGATTTGGATCTGGGCCATTACGAGCGCTTCACCGGCGTTCCGGCCCGCCAGTCGGACAATGTCACCACAGGTCGAATCTATTCCGATGTAATTGCCAAGGAACGGCGCGGTGATTATCTGGGCGGTACGGTTCAGGTCATCCCCCATGTCACCGATGCGATTCGCGACTTTGTCGTATCCGATATCACCGATGAAGACTTTGTCTTATGCGAAATCGGCGGCACGGTTGGCGATATTGAAGGCCTGCCATTTCTGGAAGCCATCCGCCAATTGGGCAATGAATTAGGGCGCGAACGGGCCTGTTATATCCATTGCACGCTGTTGCCCTATATCGGCGCGGCGGGCGAATTGAAGACCAAGCCGACGCAGCATTCCGTGAAGGAACTGCTGTCGGTCGGGATTCAGCCAGACATTCTGCTGTGTCGGGCAGAGCGGGACATCCCCCAGGGGGAGAAACGCAAGATCGCGCTGTTCTGTAACGTGCGCGAAAGTCGGGTTATCTCTGCCCTGGATGTCGACACGATTTATGCCGTGCCACTGACCTATCATCGGGAAGGCCTGGATGTTGAAGTTCTGAGCTATTTCAACATGATGAAGGAAGGTCAGGAAGAAGAGATCGACCTGAGCCGTTGGAGCGATATCACCCGCACCGTGCGTGCGCCAGAGGGCGAAGTCACAATTGCCGTGGTTGGCAAATACACCGTCCTGCTGGATGCCTATAAGTCGCTTGCCGAAGCGCTGGTGCATGGCGGCATCGCCAATAATGTGCGGGTAAAGCTGAATTGGGTCGAATCGGAGATCTTTGAGACCGACGACCCCGTTCCCTATCTGGAAAACGTGCATGGCATTCTGGTGCCGGGCGGATTTGGAGAGCGGGGGTCGGAAGGCAAGATACAGGCCTGTCGTTTTGCCCGCGAACGCAACATTCCCTATTTTGGAATCTGCTTTGGCATGCAGATGGCCGTGATAGAGGCCGCGCGGCATCTGGCCGGCATTGAAGATGCATCTTCAACAGAATTTGGACCGGCGAAAAATGCTGTCGTGGGCTTGCTGACCGAATGGAAAAAGGGCAATCGCGTCGAAACCCGTGGCGAGAATGATGATAAGGGCGGTACCATGCGTCTGGGGGCCTATCCCTGTATT
>JGI24528J20060_1000095_pt1 | contig 6622 bp, 5 predicted proteins | sample LinPmetageLP54_FD_20060 | JGI IMG/M metagenome (IMG submission 20060)
AATGCTTAACGTCTTCCCTATCAGTCGTGTTAGACACTAAAATTATGTACGAAGGAATAGAAGTGACTCCGATAGATATTAATCCTACAGCAACATATTTCCATATATTTGATGTTTGGAACTCTATCATCTTAACGCCTCTCGTGCTTTTCTCTTTCTTTTAAAAGAGATTCTTTTTGACTTCTTATACTTATCATATAAGTTTTTTATCTCTTCCCTATTTTCATCTCTTAACTCAGGTTTTCTTCTTATTTCTTTTTTTAAAAAATTAATATCAGATTTAATATTCCGTGCCTCTTCATCAGATAAACGGTTAAATTTATTTAGTAATTCACGGGTTTCATATTCATATACCTTCCCACCTAAGACCAAATTCATTGCTTTAGATAAACCCGAATTACCTCTATATTTTTTACCTATAATTTTATCTATTTCATTGATAGGTCTGAATAGACGAGCTAAATGTTCTATCCTTGCTGGGACTTTCGCCCACAATAGATCCTTTTCACCTCTGCCTGTAAACCCTTCTTTCAATCCTTTATGCTTAGTAATTTTTCTACCAAAAAAGAAATTATGGTTGGCTAGTTGCTCTGTTGGTGCTTTTATAACAGGTGTCACCATATTTAACAGGTCTTTCGCCCCACCAGAAAATTTATTTAGGTCGGCAACTGGTAGAAAGCCCTCTAACTTAATATATCTTACCTTCCCATCTTTATTCCCTACGTGTACAGGAGCTGAATCTTTTAGCCACTCAGGTAAAATATGCTGTGTCTTATCATCCCCTGTCAAAATCTCAACATTATTTTTAGCTTTAATAAGTTTCGATTGTCGTGCAGGATTTTTAATTAAAGTCTCTAGTTGGATAGGGATATTTTTACGAGTGAATGTGTAAAATGGCATCGCCCTTTTAAACACTTCTTTTTCTACTGTAGTTAAGTCTTCATAGTCAAAGAGATATTTTTTAACAGATTCACCTGCATCAAAAGCACTAAATCCTTCTTTCCTCTTAGCAATAAAATGAGCTAATTTAGCGTTTCCTTCTATCGCATCCCCTGCTGCGCCACCTATTTTATTTAAAACTTGGCCTGGCTTCTTTTTCTTTAATAAATCCATTGTAGACATAATTTCAGATTCAATTGATTGGGCTATATCCCCTGATAAATGGCCTACTCTAGATAATCCTTGCTCTCTATATTCTTTCACAATCTTCTGCTCATCAGGAGCTAGATTCTGTACCCCTTTTCTTAATCCAAATTGGATCTTTGATGCTTTTGCATAATCAAGGGGATTATTTACCCCTGCGATAGAGTTTTGCCATACGTTGGATACTGAATTTCTAGTATGAAATGCCACATTCCAGTAAGTAGCTGTAGATTTCCACATATTTTGTGCCGTGTCAAAAAGTTTCAATGCTTCATGAATCTCTTTAGGATTAACCAATTTTTGTCGTGTAGCATCTAGATGTTTAGCAATTTCAGGGTGAAAATATTTACCTGCTAATTCGGGGGCTGTAGACTCAATATAATCAACCCCTTTAACTGTTTTAGGGGTTTTACTTGCAAATTGACTGACATTCTTAAATAGCTCATCTCCACCCACCACTTTAGCTGTTCTCATCCCTTGGATAGCGATCAATTCTGGCAATTTAGCAGAAAACACCGTATCCCCATATGCTTTATTAATATCAGCTATACTTGCTTGTGATAATTGACCAGATTCTTGTAATTCACTTACTTTCTTTGGATTAAATTTATTTATTTGCTTCCCATCTTGAAACACTTTCCCATTATTAGTAGACATAACAAACTCTTCACCTGACTCATCAGTGTATTTTAATATCGTTCTTTTAATGTCAGATGGTGATTTAGTGGTAAATTCTCTTGCTTTTACCCCTATCGCATTTTGTAATTTATCATTCTTTTTAACTGAAACATGAGGTAGATACTCATAACCGTCTTCCCCTATAACCTGTTTCCCTGTAGGACCAACTTTTTGATATGTAGATTGAAATTCATCTCTTGCTTCTTTAGCAAGAATACCACCTTTAGATGTGACTTCCCCTTTAGTCTCAATTGCATTTGTTATTTTAGAGATTGCATCATCATCTAACCCTTCATCTTTAAAAGCCTTATGAATACTTTTAGATTTTTCTAATGTTGTGAATTCCGCACTTCTTTGTATATTTTTAGCTTTAGCAGAAGCTGTTAAATATTTATTCCATTCAACAGGATCAACCCCTTTAGGTCTAAATTTAGTGGATACATACTTTAATTTATCAATTACTTCAGAGATAGGACCTAAATCTTCACGAATAACCTGTCCTGCTTTCCCTAACTTCTGTGCAATAGGTTCTGCTATATAGCCAGACCCAGGGATCTTTTTACCTGCAAGAGTTAAGACAGCCTGACTATCTTCTGCCCCCTTAAATAAACCAGTCCCCTTACTTGCTGCTCGTTCTGCTTTTAATGCTTTACTAGCAGAAGTTCCTCCTTTAACCAGTTTACCAGCTCTACCAACCAACCCAGCTCCAACATACGTTAATGGATCAGTTAATACATCACCAGCAAACCCAGCTACGGCTACGGCTGCTTTCCCAAATTTAGATTCAGGCTGTATTATCTCTGATAATGTATTACCAATAGATTTCTTTTCTTTTAGACTTAATCCATCCCAATAGGTTTTAGCATACTCATGATCCCCTTTAATTACTGCTTGATAAATAGTATTAGCAACGCCATACTGCGCCCTATTTAAGTTATCTAATGTTCTAAATAATAAATTTTCTTTATCCTCTGGAATCTCCCCTTCTTTTAGAGGACTCTTTTTAACACTCTCTGCCATTTTCGAGAATGTTAAACCAGGCTTTTCTTTTGGTATATCTTGATTAATTGCATTTAAAAAATCTTGACCAACTTTATCATCTTGATTAATTGCATTTAAAAAATCTTGACCAACTTTATCATCTTGATTAATTGCATTTAAAAAATCCTCTCCAACTTTATCATCTTGATTAATTGCATTTAAAAAATCTTGACCAACTGACATTAATTATATCCGATTTCTTTAGCCATTTTACGTTCCTTAGGGGTTAATTTTCGGCCTATGTTTTTTTCCAAAGATTTAATCTTTTTAGTTTGTGACTTACCCCCTGTAAATTTCATTTCTTTATTGGGTACCTTTTCACTAAAATCTTCTTCTTTAAATGTACTAACTAAATTAGCGGCTTGTATATCACCTGATGTTTTTGCCATCTTTGCTACGGCTGCCCTGGCTTCTTCAAATGAATAAGCATTGTTCATAAGGTTAACCATAGCCCCAAAAATTTTATTTTCAGTTAAACTTGCCCCTTCTTTAACCCCTGAATCTAAATTTATACTGATCCCTGTTTTTGTTTTTTCGAGACCCACCAATGAATCATCCGACAATCCTTTCTTTTTAAAAATATCATTGGCATCTTCCTCTGATACTCCCCACTGCTTTGCCAGTCCTTTCTTAACATTCCGTAATGGCACCTGCTCTGAGTAAACACCTCCCCCTTTCTCTTTGTTAAAATATAAATCCATGTCTTTTATACCTAACGAATTTTGGTGTTCTTTGAGAATAGAATCATTAGCCACTTTGTCTTTAAAAAATGCATTTCCAGCAGCCTCATTTAAAAATCCTATTTCAGAGCCTTTGTCTACAATTTGTTTGATATAAGATAAACCTTCTTTTCTCTTAGCTCTTTTTTCTTGCTCTTTTGCGATCCTAGTTTGAGTTCCTTTCATGTAATTATCTACAAATGAACTCCCAATCCCTGATACTTGATTATATAAATCTCTGTTTGCTGTTAATGACATGAATTTCCTCCTTTAATTTTGCAAATTAAGCAAGACCACCTGACATATATGACCCTGATAATCCAGCCCCAGTATTTAATAAACCTCTATAAAATGCACCTTGTTGACCCGCTGCTGCTGTATGATATTCCCCTGCCTTCGTTAATGCCCCTAATGCCATTTGCTGTCCTGCTTGTACTACCCCTCCCATTTGTGACGCTGTACCTAATCTAGTATTAGCCCTAGCTTGTGCCATAGAAGTCCCTAAATTTGCAAGTTGTGAAGCCCCTGTCCCAATTACTCCTTGTCTCGCTTGTCCAAAACCTACGCCAATATTAGCGATATTGGTACCTGTTTGTGATAACTGCTGCATTCTAGCTCTGTTAGCCTGACTTGTAATTAAAGTTCTATTTAAGGCTTCATTTACGAATAAGTTTGCTTTTTGGGCTCCATGTTGCGCTTCTAACTCACCCAATGAAATCCCAAACTGTTGTTGTACGGCTGCCTCTGACCTAGCTAACCCAGACGCATCTGTAGCAAGTCCTGTCCCTGTTCTTTCTTGAACTCCTGCACCTGCTAATCCCATTTGCTGTCGTGTTTGTGTTCGTGCAGATAACCCAGACTGTGTTATCCCTGCCTTTTGTCTCGCAAGATCGGTGGATAATCCTACTGCTGCTTGTCCCGTGCGCTCTTGGATACCAGATACTTGTCCCGCAGCAGCAAGCCCTTGTTTCGCTAACCCAGATGCTTCACGATACCTTCTATCCGCTTCCTCAGCACTAACTCTTTGTACGCCTTGCTCTTGTAATTCCATCATCCCTCGACCTGATAAGAAATTACCTCTCGCTTTTTGGGAACGAACTGCATACTTTTCAAGTTCGGCTAATCTAAATTGATATAAAGGTGATTTTTGAACATCATTAGGATCACCATATGCAGAGGTGAAATCATTAATTTCTTGATCGGTAGCTAAACCTTGATAGATTCTCTGTTGTGCTAACGCTCTCTTGCCTGTGTCGGTATATGGTTGTAATGGCTCAATGGCTGCATCTCTAAAATTAAGTAATGATCCCATTGAATCTAAAAACCCTTTGTCCAATTCTTCTTTAGAAACAAACCCTGATGTTATTATGTCTTCTAATATCTTAGATTGTTCACTGTCAATCCGATTAACAGCTAAATCTCTAGCATCTAACCGATCTTGACGCGATAACACGCCTTTAGATTCTAAATTATCAATAATTTCTTGTTTGCTTTTCGCTAATTCGCCAGTAGCATTTGTTTTCCCTTGTTCAAGGGCTTCCAATGAAATCTTACCTGAATCCACAAGGGTTTGAAGCTGATCTGGTTCTGACTTATCAATTAAATTCATGATCTTAGTATCAAGATCTCGTAACCCTTGCTCAACCCCACCTTGCGTTTTATCTAATTCTTCCAGTTGATCTAATTGAGCCTTAGTAATGATTCCTTTTGCTTCTGCTTCTACTAATTCAAAATCAGCAAGGGATTCTTCTTTAGCTTTATTTAAATCCTGGCGAACCCTCTCCATTGCATCTTTAGCTTCTTCTGCCTGTTCCTCTAAAACCTTCGCTTGCCGTTTCATCTCATCAGAAGTGGTTTTACCCGTTATGTCTTCAAATGCACCTTCTAGCTTCCCCGATGTTATCAGGTTCACGTCTTCATATAAAAATTCTGTGACATCAGCAATACCCGATGATTGATAAACTTCATCTCCTACTGATTCTACAAATCCTACAACTGCACCCATATTAAATTACCTCCTTTATATAATAATTAGTACACAATTTATAACCATCTTTTTCTAAGTGATTACCTAAATCAACACTCGGATCTATGGAAAATATATTAAATAACATACCTTCTTCTTTACTTATTTCTTCTAATCTTGAAATAAGAGACAAAACAACCTTGGTTTTTACAGTGTGTGATAATTCATGATTAGGTTGGACACCACTACACGTTAAACTTATCTGACTACAATCGTATAAGGAAGGCGTTGAGTAGGCACAAGCAACCCCTAAAATAGATCCATTATCTTTAATATTTAAACAATATCCATTTGTCCCTTGAATAAACTTCTTTAACCGTTTGAGCCAGGTAACAGAGCAGTAATTAAATCCATAACGAGACAATTCCATTGCATTGAATGCTTTTTTAGAGAAACTCTCTATTTTAGCTGCGTCTTCTATTTTAATGTCGGTTACGTGGTATAACATATCGTTATTTTCCCCCTATTTATAGATGTACTATTAAAATCAGTGCCGTCAAAAATACCACTAGCAGTCCTTGTAACTGTTACTCCGTTTGTTGCGTCATACTTGCAAGAGTCAATTCCTCCAATACCAAATACTTCGGATAAATCATCTTTGTAAATAATTAAATGAATGCTTGATATTCTTTTTATATTGACGTTTAAGTTAAAAGAAACAACTTTAGTCTCATCAGAGTCCATATTCCATGTGCCAATGTCTTTGCAGACGGAATTAATAATCATAGACCCAGACTGCTTATTAGCAATTTCATTTAAATATACAGAGGGGTCTGATGTAGATACAAATTGAGGATATCGGCTAATATTACTCACTGATATCAACCTCTTCTACACATTTTCCCATAATGAAGGGAGCGTCTTGCGCAAACGATATTTCATACTGACGAGAATAATATGCCCCAAGATTATACAACGTATGACTGAATTCAGTATTACCTAATACTTTTAGTGCGATGTGGATAAAATTCCCCCAAACCGAACTCCCATCATCTCTAAATCTAATAACAACTAA
>JGI24528J20060_1000098_pt1 | contig 6318 bp, 7 predicted proteins | sample LinPmetageLP54_FD_20060 | JGI IMG/M metagenome (IMG submission 20060)
GTCTATCTGCAAAGCCTATATTTCTAAATCGACTACCATCGTACTGAAATAATCCCTTATCAGCCACATAGAGAATATCTTGAAGCATTGCTGTGCTTGGGGCGGGAGTGTCTACAAGTTTCTCGTTATACCTTCTAAAGTCATAAAGTCTTATTATTGAGTTTAATGGAGCTACTGAAGTCCCGGCGACTCCATACTTCTCAAGATGAGATGCAGTAGGAACAGCGACGGCAGTGCCCCTTAGTGCTTCAGTGCTACCAGAATAAGAAGCAGCCCTTAGTAGGTCAGTTTGATACTCAAGCGGCTTATAGTTCGCTGTCGGGAGCATATCCCTTATCCATGTATAATATTCGGTATCTGCGCTAGAACCTTTTGCGGCAGACCTTTGTATATCCCATAACGCAACTGTGTTTATGGGAACATCAGGATAATAAAATCCTGAAACTCCCCCGGCATTATCATCATGGACAGTGCCCATTGTATAAGGACTTCTCCCAAACACAAAGTTAAGACGCTGCTTGGTAGCCAATTGAAGCTCTGGAGTCCCAGGCACCCCGGCAAAAACATCGTTAGTCATGTACAGATGAGAGAGTCCGGTAGCTCCATGGATCTGAGTTACGCTTGATTCTTCATAAACAAGGGCAACATCTTCATTGGCGTTCCCTGTTATTGAATTTATATCATCAAGAAAGACACCACGAACAACTGTCGATGAGGCGGTCGTACTGAATGTTTGAGTAGGGTTTCCATCATACGTAGTGAAGGATGTTGCCGCCTCTGTAGCCGCTACTCCTATATGGTAAGTGGAGCCATTCTGGAACCCAAAGGCTATCTTGTTTGCATGTGTCCCACTTATGTTTGGTTTGTAAATCAGCGCATGGCCAACAGCAGAAGTTGTTCCGGTCACCGTGGCGCTTGTTATTTTAAGTGTAATCGTATGGTCAGCAGTATCGAAAATATAATATCTATAGGTGTACACCCCGCCAGTTAAGTACAGGGAGAACAAAAGAGCTTTCGTTGATGTTGCGCTGTTGCAAGCATCAAAGCTGGCTTGAGTGGTTGCATATCCAGAACCAGCAGAAGAGACAGCTAATGGGTAGTTTGCTGTGGCGATAAGTTGATCTCCTGCATCAGTCGTAGAACCCGCAGCATTTTTTACAACAATAGTTGCGCCTGTCGGGTCTACAATCCAGAACTTAATCGCCCCCTCATCTTCTCCAAAGATGTAAAACTTATCCGCAACCCAGAGAGGGACCATTCTTCGGCCATTTTGCCCAGAGAATGCAGAATTACCAAGCTTTAGGTCACTCACTAAGACGGTGTTTGTTTCTCTGTCAACAATCGAGCACCGCTTAACATAGTTCTTTTCTTGGTCACCAGACACCCATTGGACATCAACAAAGGTGACACAGGCATACTTCCCATCACTACTAATCGCGACGTTGGAGTCTACTTGCTGATACTCCGAGCCTCCTGATACCGGAATAGATGTATATTCAATTCCATCAGAATAGCCTTTATTTCCAGAGGTAAAGTCTCCAATGAAGTTTCCAGAAGATTCAGAGTAGCAGGTTCCTCTATTTGCCGTACCTGCATTAACCCTATCACCAGTGGATACATTTCGAGCTACCAGGGTGTTCTTGTACCCAATAAGGTCACTGGCTTCCTTATCTATAAAGGTATACCCAGTCCTCTTATTGATAGCACCAACCTTATCAAACCTGCCATTCTCAAGAGTGACAAGAGAATCAGCAGGAAGAACCTTGTGGTCTACCTTCTGTTGCACCCCTTTAAGGAACTTGATGCTTGCCTTGTGTCTTCTTAACGGCATTTAAAAAATCCAGAATGAAACAGTTAGTTCATTAGTGCCAAGTATACTGAGATTAAAATAAAGAGACTCATCCTTGCTAGTCTGGGGAACAAAAAATAAGTTAGGAAAAAGAGCGCCATCTGACTTTCTTTTGATTAGTACAGGAATGAATCCTTTAAATTTACGACCTAACCCATGACCCACTGCAACCTCTGTTCCACTAGCCACATCTACTGTTATTAACTTTCCATTGAGGATAGGGATGTCCGAAAGCGGCCCAACAGCCTCACTTAATGACTTTTTGAGTCTATTTAGTGATACATCGTGGCCATATATCGGATCAAACCGTATCACACAAAACCTCTTATCCACCCCGATCTTGTACCAGTAATCTCGTCGGTGATGCCTTCAGACTCACCCGCATCTCTGTTTGATGCCGCAGATTCAATCCTGGCTCTGATAGATTCAAGCTCTCTTTCAATAACAGTAGTACTAAGTTCCTCTTTTTCCTTCATCTTGTAGACAGCCGTAATTACAGCAAACTCTTCCCAGTTAGACATGATGAAAGAATTGATTTCGTCATCATCTTCCTCCAGGTCTGAAAAAGCAGGAACATACCAAATCTTCATTGTTGAAGTAGTATTTGGTTCGGGGATGAATTCAATACCATCACCTCTGACCTGGTACTGGTAGTCTGTATAACCCCCACGGCCCGTTATCGCCGTAGCTACATACCTATTGCGCTCTTGGAATGAGAACCGACGAACCCTTATAGTTTCACCAGAATCAGTGGCATCCACACCTAGACACTTATAGAAGTTTCTAATTCCTAGTTCATCAAAGGTGTAAGTGGACTTACCACTAACAAGACTGAACTCCCTAGAAGTAACATAGTAATCCTCAAATTTCTGAACAAGGATATCATGTAGCTCCCCAAGCCCTACATTGATATAACGATCAATCTCGGAATCAGAAAAGAAGTTGTTTCCAACAGCATCAGCCCTGGTTCTTGTTCTGCTTCGAAGTGTAGAAAGATCAGTCGCCATATCAAGTTCCTACTATGAAAACTTCGCATTCAGGAACGCCACTGGCAGAAGTCAGGACAAGATCACCAGCAATCGCCACATCGGGAGTAACNAAAAAACCACCAGGAGGAATAACAACATCCACCCCTGTGTCATTTGCTGTGTTGATCGTTGCCTTAACGTTAATGCCCGTATCGTTGTTCTTAACCACTAACATCGTAATGCCACCAGAAAACATGGATAAATCAAATGTCTCCCCATTGTCATCACAATTGACCTCAAAGTGCATATACTCATCAGGAGTCAACGCATAAGCCGCTGGCTTAAACTTGGTCTTCGGAGTACTGTAATCCGAAACCTTAGAGTAAACGCCTTTGACTTCTAACTTTGCATAGTCGGCCATTACTCAGCCCCATGCTCTTCCAAGCAGGTAACAATGGCGTCCTTTAAGGATGAAACAAATTCCTCCTTATCGCCTTCTTTCGCGGCATCAAATGCAGATTCGGCAGACTCAGCAAAGGCTTCGCTGTACTCTCCACCCTCTTCTTCGTCTTCTTCGTCCCTGTAGTCTTCTTCTTCGTCCTTGACCTTACCCTTGGGGCCTTTACTACCAAGCATAATCGCAAGAACGTTTTTACCCTTCTTAGGCATAAGTCTCTCCAGAATAAAAACAGAGGGGCACTAGGCCCCCCTGTGTAATTAAGAACCCGCTGTTTCAAAACAGGCAATGAACGAAAAGTTGGCATCTACAAGAGCCGCAGTTTCGTCAATCGCCTCTGTTCGCACACAGATTAAAGTACTGTTAGCTTGAACATTGTGAGGGGTGAGGGTTAATGTAATATTGGTTGCCGTTGCGGTAGCCGCAGCAGACATTTCAAAAGCAGTAGCGCTTGTAATAGAAACAACATACGCATCTGTTGGAATACCGGCTCCTGAAACAGGCATCCCAGGCACAATCAACGTGGTTGAATCGTGCGCTACCGCAGTAGCGGTATCCGTTGTATCAACAGTACCGTCCGTAAAGTCTGTGGTGTCAAAAACACAAACATTGTCATTAGTTTCAGAAGTGGCAACAAAGGAAATTAACTTCACATAAGAGCGAGGAAACGTCAGGCCATAAAGCCCTGTTCCACGATCGTGAATGTAAAAGTCTTTTCCCGCCACAACAGCAGCAGTGCCAGTTCCCTGAACACGACCAGCTACGGTAATAATATTTTTACTATGATGAGAATTAAATCCACTCATGATATACTCCCTACGCTAAAGCTACGCGGCAGTTATAGCCGGGTGCCTTGCATAAAAGGTTTCCGTAATATCCCCATCGGTATTCTACGCCATCTTCATTAGCCTGACGAATGCCTTTGAGCCCATCAAAATCAAGAAGTCGTGGAGCAGCACCAAGAGATTTAAATTCCCAAGTATCCAATTGCAGCAAGTACGCAACTCCTGCTGGACAGTTGTGGTCTGCATAGACATCAACCATTCCAGTTGGAGTAGCAATGCTGATGCTAGAGAATCCAAATGAAGCAACCCGATCTTTTGGATCGTAGCGACGACGGTTATTAGTACTGGCCACAGCCGCACGACCTTCAAGGTCGAGAGCTAAAGCAGCCCAATCGGTGGGGTTCATAAAACAGGCGTCAGCACGACCACCCTCGCGGCCAGTTTTTACTGCCGCGTTGATAATTGTTTCCTGAACGCTACCTGCATAAGACTGACGCTGACCACCAAGACGAGTAGCATCTGCGGAACGGTCAACACCAAAGAATGATGTAGAAGTTACTGCCGAAGGAATCCACGAATCAATACCCGACATCTTAAGGTTTGAGCCACCATTGGCACCATCACCCTCAACATAAAGATGAAGATCAGCGTCATCGCCAGCGCCAATCGCCCACACTGCATCAAATGGAGTTGCAACAGTAAGCGTACCGGCCTCACGATCAATACCGGTAATTTCAACAGCGGCACCATTACTCTTAAGGGCTGCGCCATCAACTGCGGTACCCGCACAAATACGCATACCAACTTCAAAGTTTACGGCATCACCAGCGGCGGTAAGAGTGATAGTAAGCCCATCATCTCCAGCACTATCGTCCAACTGACCAATAGAACCCGAACCGCTTCGGTAAATATCACGACCCATTGCGCGAGACAGAGCGAGAAGCGCGGAGTCAGTTTTAGACTTCGCAACATCAAGCAAGGAACCTTCATTCCCATCTGCCGCTAGCAAGGTTTCATTGTCTACCGAAACAACTGCATAGTCCTTAACGCGAGTTACAACGAAATCTGATAACTTCGTTCCACTCCGATTATTCTGAGCAGTTTGAAAATTAGCACTACGCCCATTGGTTACGCCGTATTCAACTGCAAACGTTGCGTTACGTCCTGGGAATTTTGTACTTTTAGGAATCATGGCTAACAGAGGGTTATTCTGGTAGACCATATTTTCGACCTTCTTATACGGATACATGTGTTTCATGGCCGCATCGAAGTTCGTTAAATTAAAAGACGCCATAGCTGTCTTTCCTTTCTAATTTAAGTGAACAGTTTACCCTTCCAGAACTCATGAATCTCGTCATCGGACATATCCTCTACCGGAGTCTTGGTTGGTTGGGTTTGTAATGTATTGGACAATGTAACTTGCGACCGTCTGCCCTTATTCGATGCGTCTAATCCGTGATATCTTTTAAACTTTGCTATAATGGAAGGGTCGTTAAAGATAGTATTCTCTTTTTCAACCAGCCCATCTTCAATCATTTTAGCTGCCTCTGGAAAACTCAACTCTATTCCAGTTTTTTGGTGATATGCTGCAATCCCTTGTGCAATATCTTCAGCAGAACACTGCTCTTTTGTCAAAGGATAATCTTCTGTTGACCTCATGAAGTCATCAACTTTAGAGTAATACTCTTTTATAGCCCCTTCTTGTTGCTTCGCAGTAGCACTCTCTACTAGTTCTTGATCTCTCTTTTGTAATTCTTCCCTTAGTTGTTTTACCTGTTGTTCTGTTTGGGATAGTCGTGTCTCGTCAGAAGGATCATTAATCCCTGTAGATATCCTATTGGTCCAGTCAGAGAAGAATTCCATAGGGTCGATACCCTGGGACGCTAGAAACTCTTCAGGATTCTTCAGGAATTTATCTCTTAACTCATCAGACGAGGAAGCTACTACCTCTTTAGATGCAATCTCCTGCTCTCGTCTTTTTAATTCGATCTCTTTTTTTCGTTGTTGTCTGTCCTTCTTTACCTTGGATGACCAAGTATCTTGTTTCTTCTGTGGTTCTTCTTTCTTTTCTTCGACAACAGCAGGCTCTTCGATATCATCCCCAAAAAGATTGAAATCTGGTAGCTCTGGGTCTTCGCTTATTCCCGGAATATAATCCGACTCTACTGCTTCTGATGTTGTTTCTGATACTGCTTCTGGTGCTGCTTCTGACATCTATAACCCCATAGGTGTAGCCCCACCAGGCGGCGGCAATCCAGG